>RRZU011226694.1_pt1 | contig 41286 bp, 31 predicted proteins | sample 2165561 | NCBI WGS metagenome assembly RRZU01 (sample SAMN10456909, study PRJNA506462) | wastewater metagenome | isolation source: wastewater sludge | place: USA: Moscow, Idaho | reverse complement strand
CGACATAGAATAAAACGAGCAGTCAGGCGAAGTTGCAACTTCTCTAAAAAGCTCGAGAATCACTTTAAAGCCTTTGATTTAGTATTTTTTTACATTAATAATGGGTATGTCTGATGTCAGCATACTTTTTAAAGCACTACCAATTTTTTTTAACGCTAATCTGTTCTTAAACACTAAAATCGCGATGGCAATAACGGCATATGACGGAAATATAACGTTGCTGCAATCAAACAATGAGCCTACAGCTATCTTAACACAATGCTAAAAAATGGACTTCTTATTGGTTGATGGAAGATGGTTGCAACTGACTATCACACCTCATGAAAAAATCCTACTTCATTATCATTGCAATTGTGGTTGCTGCTGCAATCGCCTTAGCTATCTATATCAACTACCAAAAAACCCACGCCAATACCCAAATAGGGTTTGCCAGTTCTAATGGGCGCTTACAGCTACAAAGCATTGATGTGGCAAGCCTAAGGGCAGGGCGTGTTAGCCAAGTGTTGGTGCATGAAGGTGATTTGGTCGAAAAAGGCACCCCGCTGGTGACCTTATCTTCTGAAGAACTAGATACCCAGCTGCAAGCTGCCGAGGCTGCCAAAGCGCAAGCGCAAGCGGCAAAAGTGCGGGCGTTAGGTGCAGTAAGCCGTGCCATGAGTAGCCAAAAACGTGCAGAAGGCGGCTATGCCCGCACCCAAAGTGGTATTACCCAAGCGGAGGCACAGATTGCGGCGCAAGTAGCCCAGCTGACTATTGCCAAAAACAATTTAGACAATACCCGTGCTTTACGCAAAGATGAGTTGGTATCGGTGGCAGAGCTACAACAGCGTGAACAAGCATACGATGCTGCCAAAGCCGCGGTATTAGCCGCTCAAGCAGGCAAAGGGCAGGCCAGTGCAGGTAGTCAAGAGGCGCAAGCAGCGATTGCCGAAGCCCAATCTGGGGTACAAGAGGCTAAAGCCGCAGTGGCAGAAGCGGACGCTGCCATTATGCAAGCGCAATCCCAAATAGACCGTGTCAAATCCATCCAATCAGACCTATATGTACGCGCACCTCAATCAGGGCGGGTAGAATATACCATCGCCACAGTGGGCAATGTCATTGCACCTGGTAATAAAGTTATAACCTTGGTTGATCCAGCAGACGTTTATTTAGAGATTTTTTTACCCACCGATAGTAGTAGCCAAGTGCAAATCGGCAGTGCCGCGCGAGTTGTGTTAGATGGTATTGAAGCGGTTTTTCCTGCCAAAGTGAGTTTTGTGGCAAGCCAGTCACAATTTACGCCAAAGTCGGTAGAAACAAAAAACGAACGCGAAAAGATGATGTATCGGGTCAAGCTGAGTATTACCCCAAGCGTTGCCAGCCGCTATCAAACCTTACTAAAAGGGGGGATGACCGCACAAGGCTATGTGCAGTTAGACACCCAACGCGCATGGGATAGCAAGCTTACGGTCAAGTTACCTGCCAGTTTGCCAGTGGTGCCAAGTCAACCGATCAAACCTGCCAGCACTGCCATTATGGCATCCGTTGCGGCATCCACAGGACATTAGACAAGGATTTTGATGATGTCCCAGCACCCAGTACCCGATAGCCAACAGGCTGCTATCTCTAGCGCTACTTTGCCCAATGCCACCACGTTAGCCGATACAGAGGCAGCGGTGGTGATAACGGCGGTAAGCCATCGCTATGACCCAAACACGCTTGCACTCAAATCCATCAATCTCACCTTGCCACGGGGTAGCACCATTGGGCTTGTGGGACCCGATGGGGTGGGCAAGTCTACTTTGATGAGCCTGCTTGCAGGGATGAAAAAGTTACAGACGGGCGACATTCAAGTATTGGGCAAAGCGATCAACAACAGACGCGAGCGTAATTATTTATTGCATAAGATTGCCTTTATGCCACAAGGATTGGGGCACAATCTTTATCCAACGCTATCGGTACTAGAAAACATCGATTTTCACGCCAGACTGTTTAGTCTTGCCAAAACTGCACGCCAAGCCCGTATTGAGCGACTATTGGCGGCGACTGATTTGTTAAAGTTTAAAGACCGTCCTGCTGGCAAGCTCTCAGGGGGGATGAAACAAAAACTTAGTTTATGCTGTGCGCTGGTGCATGACCCTGATTTTTTGATTCTTGATGAGCCAACCACGGGGGTGGATCCGTTGTCACGCCAGCAGTTTTGGAAATTGCTAGCGGCGCTACGCCTTGAAAACCCGCATATGACGGTGATGGTATCCACTGCCTATATTGATGAGGCGGCGCAGTTTGAATACACCATTGTCATGAACGATGGCGAGGTACTGGTACATACCACCACCAAGCAGATGGTGGCTAGGTACGCCAGCCAGCTTTACGACCAGCAAGGACAGTTAAACTTAGAGGAAGCTTATAACAACATTTTACCGATAGACAAAAAAGGCGACAGTCAGTTTAGTGTTCCTGAATTTGTGCCCGATTTGACCATGCCGCCCGCCATTGAAGCACAGGGATTGACCAAACGTTTTGGTGATTTTGTGGCGGTCAATCAAGTTAGTTTTAGCATTGCTCAAGGGGAGATTTTTGGTTTTTTGGGCTCCAATGGCTGTGGCAAGTCTACTACCATGAAGATGCTCACTGGACTGCTTGATGCAAGCGCAGGCACGGCAAGTTTGTTGGGTGAGCCTATTACCGCAGGTAGTATCGAAAATCGGCTAAAAGTGGGTTATATGTCGCAAGCGTTTTCGTTGTATGAAGAGCTGAGCGTGCGCGGCAATCTGCAACTACACGCCAAGCTATATCGTATTCCCAAGCATGAGCAAGTCCGCTATATTGAGCAAAGCCTAATCACGTTTGATTTGCAAAAAGAAGCAGACGCGTTACCCAAAGATTTGCCGTTAGGGATACGCCAACGATTACAGCTTGCGGCGGCTTGCTTGCACCAACCGCAAGTATTGATACTTGATGAACCGACTTCGGGGGTTGACCCTGCCGCGCGTGATATGTTTTGGAAAAAACTGGTGGCGCTATCACGCGAGCAGCGTATCACGATTTTTGTATCTACCCATTTTATGAGTGAGGCGCTACGCTGCGACCGTATTTCGCTGATGCACCAAGGCAATGTGTTGGCAGTGGGCAAGCCGCGAACGCTACAAGCCCAAAAAAATGCCGCAACCTTAGAAGCGGCTTTTATTGCGTATTTGGTAGCGGTGTCAGAGGATGCCAAAGCGGTGAGCCCAAGCGCGGATAGCCAGCCCTTAATCACTGAGCCACCCGTGGCGCCTGCCAAGCCAAGTAAGCCTAATCAAGCAACAGGGTTTTGGGCATGGTTATTGCTGCTACTGGCGTTTGCCCACCGAGAGGGCAAAGAGCTGCGCCGTGATAAAATACGGCTGTCTTTTGCGCTGTTAGGTCCGATTGTGATGATGGTCACGGTGGCGTACGCGGTATCATTTGATATCAACCATCTTAATATGGCAGTGTTAGACCACGACCAGTCCCAAGAAAGCCGTGAGTTGGTGCAGTATTTTGATGGCTCACCGTATTTTTCGGGTGTAGAGCCGCTGCAATCGACGGCGCAAATCAACGCGCGCCTTACCAGTGGGCAAGCCAAAGTGGTGTTGGAGATACCTGCGCACTTTGCCGCGGATATGAAAAGCCAGCGCCATCCAGAAATCATGTTTTATATTGATGGTAGTGCCCCTTTTGTGGCGGACAATACCCAAGGGTTTGTCAAAGGGATACTATTGGGTTATGCCAAGCAAAAAATTCACCAAACGGGACTACCGTTGGACACTCGCCCAGTTATGTTGATTGAGCCGCGTTTTTTGTATAACCAAGGGTTTGCTAGTATTTATGCCATTATTCCTGGCACGATTATGCTGGGGCTTATCTTGATTCCTGCTATGATGACCGCGCTTGGCGTGGTGCGTGAAAAAGAATTAGGTTCTATTACCAATTTGTACACGTCACCTGCCTCAACGCTACAGTATTTATTGGGCAAGCAAATTCCGTATATTGTCACCGCTTTTATCAGTTATTTATTGCTGGTATGGATAGCCATTGTGGTGATTGGTGTGCCAGTGACGGGTTCTTTTATTGGGCTAAGTCTTGGGGCATTTATTTTGGTATGTACCACGACCAGCTACGGGCTATTTATTTCTTCAATGATGCGTACCCAAGTGGCGGCAGTTTTTGCCACTGCTGTGACCTCTATGATACCTGCGCTCAATTTTTCTGGATTTTTATATCCGCTTTCTTCTATTACGGGTTTTAGTCACACGGTGGGCATGAGTTTTCCTGCCACGTATTTTCAATATATCAGTTTGGGCGCGTTTACTAAGGGGCTGCATATCAGTGATTTTATGCTTAATTATGTGATTATTGTGGGCTTTGGGGTGGTGTATGTGACTTTGGCAAGTGTGATTTTACAAAAACAGGAGAAATAGCGAATGTGGCAATGGATAAAAAATGTCTTGACGCTATGCCAAAAAGAGCTGCAAAGCCTGTTTAGTGACAAGATGATTATTTTTATTATCGGGTTTTTGTTTTCGGGGGCAATTTATATTATTGCCACGGGTATCACTACCGAGGTCAATAATGCCACCGTGGCGGTGGTTGACCATGACCAATCGGCAATGAGCCGTTACTTGGTGTCAACGTTGCAGCCGCCAAGCTTTCAGCCGCCTGTGTATATTGACGATACTGCCACGCTCAACCATGGTCTTGATAAGGGTCAGTATATTTTTGCTATTGAGTTTCCCGAGCATTTTGAGCAAGATGTGCGCGATGGCAAGCACCCCACTATTCAGCTGTCTGCTGATGCTACCGCTGTGTCGCAAGCGGGGGTGGGCATGGTGTATATTGAGGAGATTTTTAACCAAGAAAGTTATCGCTACCTCAAGCAAGATAACCCTTTAAGTCAGTTACCTGTCAAGGTGCAGACCAGTGTGTGGTTCAATCCCAATACCAGTAGTCAATGGTTTTTTGCCATTACCAATATTGTCGGTTTTACGTTTTTGTTGGCGGTATTGTTGGTAGGTGCGGCAATTATTCGAGAAAAAGAGCGTGGCACTATTGAGCATCTATTGGTGATGCCCGTGTCTGCCAATCAAATTGCGCTGTCAAAAATTCTAAGTAATGGCGTGGTGATTGCGGTGAGTATGTATTTGTCGCTTATTTTTGTGGTGCAGGGTTGGCTTGGGGTACAAATTAATGGCTCAATTGCACTTTATATGCTGGGAACGGCTATTTTTTTATTTTCGGCGGCTGCCATGGGAGTGCTGCTTGCTACATTAGCGCCCACCTTGCCACAGTTTGGGCTATTGACGTTGCCTATCTATGTGGTACTGCGGTTGATATCAGGCGGGGATGCACCGTTTGAAAGTATGCCCACGTGGGTGCAGCAAATTTCACAGTTTTCTCCCGTTACCCAATATGCACTGTTTAGTCATGCGGTGCTATTTCGCAATGCGGATATCACGCTAGTTTGGCAGTATTTGGTCAAAATGAGTGTGATAGGTACAATCTTTATGGGCATCGCGCTCAGCCATTTTCGCAGTATGCTGGATAAACAAGGCTAAAAAACCTATGCCAAAAACCGATCATGCTATTTATAGTTAAGGAATTTTTGATGCAACCACGTTTTTATTGGGTATTATTACCACTCTGGGTCGGCTCAAGTGTGCTGACGACATCGCTAAGCGGCTGCCAAACTAGCACAGTCAAAGCGCCCTCACAAGTGACAATGCCGTCAACGTTTGACCAAATTTTGCCTGTAGGTCAACAAAGCAATATTCGTGTATGGTGGCAAAATTTTCATGACACCACGCTGAGTACGCTCATTGATGAGGGTCTATCGCAGTCCTTTGACATAAAAGAAGCCAAAGCGCGGGTGGCAGAGGCGGCCGCTATTGCAGGGCTTGCCAATGCCAATAAAGGCATCATGGTGGGCGCATCAGGCAATGTGACAGCGATCAATAGTCAAGTGGATAACCCACTACCAAATGGGGTGCGCCAACCATTAAGAACATTGGGTAGCGAGCTTGGTGGCACCGCGTTTGATGTAGATGGGCATGTCTATCAACTGGGGGTAATGGCAAGCTGGGAGCCCGATTTTTTTGGAAAAAAACAAAGCGATGCCGATGCCGCAGGCTATGCTTATTTGGCTAGCCAAGAAAAAATCCATGGTGCACAAATGCTGGTGGCTGCCAAAATTGCCCAAGCGTATTTTCAAGCACGTAGTAAAGAGCAAGAAGCGCAGGTACTACAGCAAACCCAAATAGCACTGAATGATTTGCGCCGCTATGCCAAAGCGCGGTTTGATATGGGGCAAGCCACACGCTATGACGTGGATGACATTGACATTAAGCTAAACGGTATCAAAGCCAAAAAAGCAAGCCTAGACGCTGAGCGCCAAAGTTATGTGCGTCAAATCGCCGTGCTTAGTGGCAAAAGCCCACAACAATTTCAACTAGCGGCTAGCAATAGCAACATATTTGCCAAACTGCCAAGTGCACCCAGCGGATTTTATCCCAGTGATTTATTGACCAATCGCCCAGATATACGCGCTCGACAAGCGCAAGTCAACGCGCTAGCCGCGCAAACAGGCAGCGCCATGGCAGACCGTTACCCACGGTTTGGTATCAACTTTGGGGCACTCAATGGTGGCATTACAATTGGCAACAATGGCTTAGATAGTAGTGGCATCACCGCAGGGCTGATCAACGCCTCTGTCACCTTGCCGCTATTTACCAACGGACGTATTCAATACAATATTGACGCAGCAGATGCGCGTATGCAGGCGGCAATGGCAGACTACGACAAAACCTTAGTCACAGCGCTTGCTGAAGTAGACAATAGCGCCCAGCTAGGTAGTGCGTTACGCCGTCAGCATACAGAGCTTAGCAACGCCGTAGCACAAGCAAAACAACAAACCCAGCACGCCAAAAAATTGTATGATTATGGGCGTCAAACCTTTGATACGCTGCCAAAAGCGCGCCTCACCACCCAAGAGTATCAGCAATTATTGATACAAAATGAACTGGCGCAAGCCCTCAACTTGATAGCCTTATACAACAGCCTAGGCGGGGGTTGGTAGTTATCTATAAATAATCGTGAAGCATAAAAAACGCCTTCAATATAGAAGGCGTCTTAAATATGGTGGGCCCACACAGACTTGAACTGTGGACCAAAGGATTATGAGTCCTCTGCTCTAACCAACTGAGCTATAGGCCCTAAAAACTGTTTTTACAACGCAGCCACCAGCTAACGTGGGGACAAAAATTGTCAAAACTAGGTTGATTATAATACCGTAAAAAAATTATTTTGCAATGTCAAAATGCATAAAATTGGTTAAAACTAACAAGGCAACCCCAACTCCTCTAGTCCTAGCCTTACTAGCGGCAGCCATCATAACCACCCAACATGCGCATTGAAAGACAAGTGAAGCACCCACAGCGTCATCCTATCTTGACATTAGCACACCATTTAAGCCAACCGTTTATGATAAAAAATCCATAAATTAAGCGCATTAATCAACAATTAAGCTAGTTTTTAGCCATAATATCATTATAATAAACAGCGAAGGCAACTCTAGCTTGGTTACAGGGTATGGCTCAGTAACAATGGCGATAATCGCCCGTGTTGAGCACACTCTTAAGTTAAGGGTAAGTTAATCATTCACTTTTTTATGAAAGGAATTTATCATGGCAGTTGAACGTACCTTATCAATCATCAAACCTGACGCAGTAGCGGGCAATCACATTGGCGACATCTACAGCCGTTTTGAAAAAGCAGGTCTAAAAGTAGTTGCAGCAAAAATGCTACACCTAGACAACGAAAAAGCAGGCGGTTTTTACGCAGAACACAAAGAGCGCCCATTCTACAATGACTTGGTATCGTTCATGACCTCAGGTCCTGTCGTTGTATCAGTATTAGAAGGTGAAAACGCCGTTGCTAACCACCGTGAAATCATGGGTGCCACCAACCCAAAAGACGCGGCAGAAGGCACCATTCGCCGTGATTTTGCAACCAGCATTGACGAAAATGCGGTACATGGTTCAGATTCAACCACATCTGCCGCCCGCGAAATCAGCTACTTCTTTAACGATAACGAAGTTTGCCCACGCACGCGCTAATAGCAACATATCGACATAAAAAAACGGCGCTCAATTCGCCGTTTTTTTTATGCATGACTTGATATATATGGGGTTATACGTCACAGCTAGCGCCTTTGGCGTGGCAAATTACGTATCACCATATTATGCAACCTAAAATAACATTTCATAACAAAGAGCTCATACACTTGCCGAATAATTCGTATAAAATGTAGCCATTAACGTTGCATAAGGCGTTAAAAGAAGCCATTGTCTATATCAGCAATGGCTTAACAACAAGTTAAGCAAAGACCCACAAAGAAGAAGAAAGTAACAATAAAAATAAATAAAAACCTGCCTTACCCACCCCCATCAAGTTCCCCACTTGATGGGTTTATTTTTACCATTTTATAATAAAAAATATCATAATACCAGTTTAACTCAAAAATATTCGTGAACGCTGCTGTCTTTTATCCAAAAATTGCCCCGTCAGATATTAAAGGGAGAATTTTCAAGATAGCGATTGATACGTTATCATTGGTATACTGTGATCGCTCGTATAATGGGCGGCTTGCTTTGCAAATTGAATAATAGGGCTTAAAATAGCAATAAACGGCGATAAAAAAATAGCGCTTATCAAGCTTTTATTGGTTTGATTATTGGCAATCACCACAATTAGGACAACGTATGTTTAGAATCGGGCAGGGTATAGATGTTCACGCTTTTGTTAATGATGGCAGCGCCAATCAATTTGTGACATTGGGTGGTGTAAAAATTCCGCATACGCATAGTTTGCTGGCACATTCAGATGGCGATGTGGTGCTACATGCATTGTGTGATGCACTGTTGGGTGCTTTGGCGCTTGGCGATATTGGGCAGTTTTTTCCAGACACGGATGCGCGTTTTGCAGGGATTGATTCGCGGGTGTTGTTAAAACAAGTGTATGAATTTATCACAGGCAAGGGTTTTTATCTGGTCAATGCAGATATTACTATTATGGCAGAAAGACCCAAGTTATTGCCTTATCGGGCAGATATTCAAGCAAGTATTGCAGCGGTAATGGGCTGTGACCCTGACCAAATTGGTGTAAAGGCCACTACCACAGAAAAATTGGGGTTTACGGGTCGCCAAGAGGGGATTATGGTAAGCTGCGTGGTGTTGCTGCAGCAAGATGAGCAATAAAGCCCTCTATACGTCGTTGGCGGACTTTTTTAGTACGGACTTACCTAAGCACGTGAATATAGCGTATAATAGCACCCAATTAACCCTCTAACCTTATCCATTCGTAATTTAGTATTGGGTCATCTGATGATGGCTTATTTATTGATAAAGGAATTTGGCATGACTGACCTTAATACCACAGATATTGAACAAACAATCCGTGATCAAATTGCAAATCATAGTGTGCTGCTTTATATGAAAGGCACGCCCCAATTTCCACAATGCGGTTTTTCTGCCCGTGCGGTTGAAGTGTTGACCCAAATTGGTCGTCCTTTTGCGTTTGTCAATATTCTTGAAAATCCAGAAATCCGTGCAACCTTGCCAAAAATTGCTAATTGGCCTACTTTTCCTCAATTATGGGTGGCAGGCGAGCTAATCGGTGGCAGTGATATTATCTATCAAATGTTCCAAGACGGTGAGCTACAGCCTTTGGTTGAGGCAAACAGCCAAGCAGTGTAACGCGATGTTGTTATTGGTTTTTTATCATTTTTATTAACGTTTAGTGGGCACATGTACCAAGTCCTAGCAAGAAAATATCGTCCAAAAAACTTTCATGAATTGTTGGGACAGGCACACGTTTCCAAGGCGCTCATTAATGCCATTACCAATGAACGCCTGCACCATGCCTATTTGTTTACAGGTACGCGTGGGGTAGGCAAAACCACAATCGCGCGGATCTTGGCAAAGTGTCTCAATTGCGAGACAGGCATTACTAGCGAACCTTGCGGTATATGTTCGGTGTGCCAAAGCATCGATAATGGGCGCTTTATTGACCTCATAGAAATTGATGCGGCGTCTCGTACCAAAGTTGAAGATACCCGCGAGTTATTAGATAATGTGCCGTATGCCCCCACACAGGGTCGGTATAAAGTTTATCTAATTGATGAAGTACACATGCTGTCTACGCACAGTTTTAATGCGTTGTTAAAAACCCTTGAAGAACCCCCCGCCCATGTCAAATTTTTGCTGGCTACTACAGACCCGCAAAAACTGCCAATTACCATTATCTCGCGCTGCTTACAATTTGTACTGCGTCCATTACCTGAGTTGGCATTGGCTGAGTATTTGGGTACTATCTTAGACAAAGAAAAAATCCCCTACGAGTCAGATGCGTTATGGCAGCTAGCGAGTAGTGCCAAAGGTTCTGTGCGAGACGCGCTGTCTTTGACTGACCAAGCCATTGCGTTTGGTAACGGTCAAGTGACAGAAACCATCATTCGCCAAATGTTAGGGCTGATTGATCAAGCCGATGTTATTGCGCTTATTTTCAATATTTATGAAGGTAATACGGCAAAAATTGCCCATACCCTACAGTTATTGCGTGAGCAAGTGGTGGATGCCAAAGCCGTGTTTGATAGACTGGCGGAGGTGCTGCACCAATTAGCGATTTTACAGGCGATACCCAACTTTGATTTACAAATCAATCGCCAGCAGTATCAAGCATTGCAGCAATTAGCCCAGCAGTTGCCCGCCGAATTGCTGCAGCTATATTATGACATTGTGGTCAAAAGCCGAGAAAACTTGGCACTTGCCAACACCCCTATGCAAGCACTTGAGATGGGTATTTTGCGTTTGATGGCATTCAAACCGCTACACACCCATGAACTGCCTATCCCCATAACTCAAGCCCCGCAACCTGAAGTAGTGGTAGACAATCACTTGCTTGAGCCATCTGTGCCTAGCGTACCACTACCAGACACAACCGCAGCAGCAAATGAGGCAGCGCATAGCTTAGCGCCTTTGCCTTTACCCAATGAGCCTGTGCCTTGCGATGCAATGCCTCCGCCACTTACTGAAATAGTCATAAACGACGCCCAGCCGCCGCTAGTGGAGAGCGATGCCACACCTGAAGCCCTACAACCTGACAACCTGAGCGATGCCAGCCAACAAGCGCCAGTTGGTGTTAATAGTGCTATTTCATCTGCTCAACAAGCCAGTGTCGTTGCCACTGTCCCGCCATTAGCCAATAAAGACCATGATTTGCCAGTGGTGATAGCCCCTAAAGGGTCGCCTTTGGCATTGTTACAGCCACAGGCGAGAGACCTCACGGGTGAGTGGACGCCAGAAAAATGGGACTATTGGGTCTATCAAGCGCGTGAGCAAGGCTGGCTGGCTGAGGATGAATTGGTACTTGCCAAGCGTGGTATCATGATGGGCAACATTCATGGCGATAGCCAATTTTTGACCGCTGAGGCAATACTTAGTCACACTGCCACCTTCCAAAATTTCTGCCAAAAATTGGCACAATCGTTTGCAGGGATTCAGATCGAGCTAGCCACGTCTGACGCCTCTTCTGAGCTGTTGGCGCAGCAGCCAGAAATACGCCAGCAGGCAAGAGCACAGCTTGCAATACAGCAGGCGACCAGTTTGCTTGAACAACAAGCCGTCACACAGGCGTTGCTACAGCAAAATGCCAGTCTAAGTTCGGTAAAATTGCTTTCATAACGGGTTGTTTGTTTCTTGAGCTTCGCGGCTCAAAAATCATTTAGGTATTCGCTATGCGTGGCGAATACTTCAGTGCACAAAATTGGTTAAACTTCCTATTAAATTATTGATAATTATCAAAAAAAATGGATTTATTGGTGGCTAATAACATTTAAATTATTGGTGCGATGCCGTATAATGGTGCAATTTTAAATGTGACATAGAATTAGGTGAATTATGCTTGATAATTTAAGAGGAATGGCAGTTTTTGCAAGTGTGGTACGGCATGGTTCGTTTAGTGGGGCGGCAAAGGAACTGGGGATTACAACAAGCGCCGTTAGCCAGCAAATCCGTTCATTAGAAAATGATATGGGTGTGGTATTATTGCACCGTTCTACCCGTAAACTAAGCTTAACAGAGGCGGGTGCAAGCTTCTATGAAAGCGCCAAAGATGTGGTCGCTGCGGCAGAACAGGGACGTATTCGGGTTAATCAGCTACGCGACGAACTGGCGGGTAATTTACGTATTGCCACTACCCCTGAGCTTGGGGTTAATCATATATTGCCCGCGTTGTCCACCTGGATCTCAGCACACGATGATTTGAATATTCACTTTGAAGCTGACAATCAATACGTGGATATGATTGAGGAGCGCATTGACATTGCAATTCGTATGTCGCCCAACCAAAATGACAACAGCGTATCCATGTTTCCACTCACCGAGGTGCGCCAGTTGTTGGTCGCGTCACCGCATTATTTGCGCCAACAACACAAAGTCACTGATCCCAAAGAGCTCACCAAGCTCAACATGATTGGGGTTAGTCTGCTCAAAGATCCCAATCAGCTCGATATGATCAACATAGAAACAGGCAAAAAAACCCGCGTGCGTATGTCAGCTCGTATCCAGACTAACAACATCATGTTGGCAACAACGTTGGCAAAAGAAGGGCATGGCATCGCGCGTATTATGTCGCTTGATATCCAAAAAGAGCTTGCCAACGGCGATTTGGTGGAAGTGCTGCCTGGTTATCAATTGCCAAGCTATATGTTGTATGCAGTGACACCGCGCCGTGAGCAGCAACCTGCAAAAGTCACGCGCTGCCTTGAGGTATTGACCAAACATTTTGCCAAAGTATAACCCAACATCTTAGGTAGGTATTTGAAAAATAATAGCGGCACCATGTTAGGTGCAAGACTGATACGCTACTGCCTTATAAACATACGGTTTTTACCTGTCAAATTATCGTACAAATATTTTTTGACTAAAAAAGCGAATAGCCTAGGTTATTCGCTTTTTTATTAGGGCGCAACGAATGCCAATAAAAATATTCCCATCCATAAAAAACTGAGTAATCTGGTTTGCGGTGTATAACCTTGTCTCAAAGTAAACCAAGCAAAAATATAAGGCATCAACAAAATCCCCAGAACCAACCCTAAAGACAGCCGATGGACAGCCGCGCTTGGATTGGTCGGGGCGCGCTGATCAGAGAATGACTCACAAGATGTAGGCGGGCGCCGCCATTGGGTGGTCTTGGTGGTGTAAGAAAGTCCAGAACCTGGTATACCAAAAGTAGACTTGATTCCACGTTTGCTAAGATTAGTGGTAGCGCCGCGCCCACCCACAGACAAACTTGCCCCCGTTTTGCTCACATTAAGGCGCACACCTGGCATTATTTTTACGCTCTTTCTAAATCGAAACCCCATCATATCTCCTTAACGACACATGCTGTCACAAGGTGTGCCATCACCGTTTTGGTCAAGTTCTTTTCTGCCACAATTGACTAGCGCTATTTTGGCTTGTGTACAAGTCATATCACCACAGGCTTTATCTTTAAGATCTTGGCAAGTTTGGGCATTGACGGGGTTTAATACTGTGCTAGGCAATATATTTGTGCGATCTGCTATGACGTCATCGGTTAATGACCGCTCACTGTGCAAAAGCATGTTGGTTTTGTTAAAGTTGCGAGCGTGAAACGTGGCAATGAAGGGGCTATTTTGAGAGTTTTTAACAGGTAAATGAAAGTTAACATCGCCTGCATTGGTCATAAATTGATAAAAATCTTTATTTGTCGCTTTATCTATGCCAGTAATAAACGCCTCTATGAGATTGGTCATGGTAAAGACTTTGCCACCTGCCGCAATCTTACAAGATGGGGTACAATCTAGCTTGGCACCAATGCCGCCATAAATAATGACAGATTGCTCAATTGGGGCAGAGGGGCTATATTGTTCTCTTTTTAATTCTAGGTAGCTGCCATTGATGGTGTTGCCATTGTCGTCTTGGTAACGGGTCACGCTAGGCAAGGTGGCTCTCGCAATAAAGACTCTGTTTTGTGCATCAGTGGTTGTGCTATAGCGCCACTCGCCAAGGTCTGTGTTGGGAACGACCTCAGTAGCTGCAGGCGGTTGATTAATATTAGGCTGATGGTAGCTATGTACGGCATTTTTTTCGGCGTAAACCGCGGGCAGCTCACCAAATCCGTCCGTGTTGCAGCCACTACTAAAAATTGCAGCGACGACGATAAACCCCCATCTTGTGATCATGGTTACTCACTTAGTATCAAAAATCTGTGCATAGTCCTAGAATATTAAACAATAGTTATTAAAATAGCAATGACCAAACGCGATCAATGAGGGTTTTTATCCCCCCGCTAGGGTTTTTCATCAGGCTGTTTGGGCTGTGCCCCATACCGCGTCAATTGGTGATGTAAAATACGCCGTAATTCTAAAATAGCTTGCGGACTGGTGTGAACGTTGTGATGCCCTGAGAGCAATTTTTCTGATTCCACCCCATCAAGGTGGGCGCTTTGATAGGGTACAATACCATCTGACAAACGCTCAGTTGCCCCATACTTGACCGATTCCAATAATCGTTTTTTATCGTCCAAACTTTGTTTTGCCTCAGTTAGGCTTACAGTATTGTACAATTTTGGAGCGCGGTCAGCCGTCTCGGTGGGTGAATGGTCAGGGTTTTGGGCATTAAGATGGGTAACTATCGGGTCTGTATCAGCCGCACTGGGTTGGTTATTTAAGCGATTGAGCGCATTAAATACGTCTTTATCATCAGTTGCAATCAAGTTATTGACCGCAACCGTGGGCGCGATCGTCACCTCTGCGGTCAATTGATTAAAAAAAGAGCGGTTACTGAGTTGGCTGGCACCATTTTCCAAAAACAACCCTACCACGGGGTTGCCTGCAAGCTCGCCTTCGGTAAATAACAAATTAAGGTTGCTATAGACGGTTTGAATAAAACCTGTCGGCAATGAAATAATGCGGCGTAAACTGCGAGTAAACCAACGATCAGCATAATCTGTACCACGAAAAGGTGAAGAAATAAATACCGCGCGATCTACTTGCGGCAGGGATTTTAACTGAAAACGGCTGGTAAATTCTTGATTATTGGCGCTAGCCACCGTGCGATAGTAATTGTCTGAAAAACGGTCGGACTGAGAGTAATCACTAATCATGGATTTGACTTTTGGGGTAAGATCATCGTTTGACACCAACAACCTGCCAATCACGCCGCCCATACTGTGCCCGATGATTACCGCATGCTGGCTGGCAGCATCTTGTTGGCTTGGATCCACTTGCTTAAACGTGCTTTCAATTAGGTCATAAATTTGATAGCGGTTTTCTAGCATGGGAATATTGGTTGGGTAAAAAACTTGCCAAACCTGAAAATTATCGCGTAGCTTGGGGTCATTAAACACGTCATTGGTCAAGCCAATCCACGTTTCTGGACTGGATGCCAACCCATGCAGCATGATAATAACGCGCTTATTAGGGTTATAAGGCTCGAGCATAAATAAATGCGGCTGCGACTGCTGATAAGGCGAGGCAAGCATATTAAAATAACTGACATTTGATAAGGCATTGTCTTTGAGCCATAGACCATATGCCGCCGAAAAATTGGCAGACAGCGCAAAGTCTTTATTTAAAATAGTCACGCTTTTAAACTGATAGGGATCGTACACATTGAGTGAAAAATCCGTGGTTTTTAACAGCTCATCGATGCTACTGCCTTTGGGTACCAAAACTGCGGTCATGGGTAGATGCCCCAAAGGGTGAATGCGCTGCAAAGCGGGGGTATTATTGGCGCGGCGGCGTAAGATTTCTGCCAAGATAGAGGTGGTGGCGCGGTCATTGAGCAGTGCCACATAGTTGACCCCAAACCCGTCACGGCGACTGACCGTATTAAACTTGGCTAAATTTAATTGATAGCTTGAAATTAGTTTGGTTGAAGCCATTTTTGGGCTAAACGGCTGACCGTTCATATTGACGTGGAGCTGATGTCTCGTAATTTGGTAGTTTTCTGACAATTTTTGCTGATAAAGGTTTTCACCTAATGCCACAATGCCCGCATAATATAAATCTTGAATTTGGGTATCGCGCTCTTTGGGGAGATAAAATAAGCTACCCTCGGGTTGGTGGGCGGCGCTTGGTGTTAGAATGTCGTACATGAGATATATATAAGAAAAGCGAATGGACTGTAGCATTTCATCTTGATAAGCGGACATACAAGAAACCGCAGGCGAAGGTTTTGGGGTTTTAGGGTTACCCGCAAAGTTTTTGGCATAAGGCGTGGCAAAATCTTTGGGTGGATTGCTACAAGATTTTCCTTGCTTGCGCTGCAAGGCAGAAGAATAAAAAAGCTCACTGATCGCGCCGTAAAGCCCTTTATCTACATTCAAATCGGCTTGGCGCAACGTAATGACACAGGCAGGCATATCCGACAAGCATTTTTCTTCATCTAGCCCTGCTTGTACTAACCGACTTTTGGTATCCATGCTAAGACGGCTGGATAAAATGTTAACGCGCTGATTTAAGATGGCTTGCGTGGTACTACGTTTGCCAATCTTGGTGGTGGTGCAGCCGCTAAGGATGATGACCATAATTATCATCACAAGCAGTGGCAAAAGAATTTTTTGATGAGGATGGGCAGGGTGGCGAGATTGTATCATGATACGTCATTCTCTGTGGGGCAGCACATAATGGTAGATAGCCTGCCCCTATGTTTTTTTGGGATAGGTTTGTTATCTGGGTCTTAAAAAAATCACCATGCTACGTCTAGGTGAACATGGTGAGGTAAATTATAATGGATAGTCGCTACTTTGCGTTTACCGCCCATTAAGCCAGAAGGCGCTAGCGGCGACGGGTCGGGTGGGTAATAGATTTATGGCATTACCGCGTCTGCAGGAATATCCCAAATATAGTATTTACCACTGTTAACAATTCTGAGCTGTTCATCAATGTAAGGGTTATTGGGGTTTTTGGCTTTAAAGTCATTGAGGCGTTGGAGCGCGCGGTCTTTTTTGTCATCCAATAAATCCGCTTGAGCAAGGCTTTGGGTAGCCTCAAGATAGCCCATGCTTTCTGCTTTTTCTAGGTATTTGGCGCCTTCTTTAAAGCCGCCGCCTTCTGCTAGCATGGCACCGTACAAGAAGTTGGCTTCTGCCGTGTCTTTGAGTTTAATCGCGCGCGCAATATAATTGCCTGCTCGAACGGCATAGTCTGATCCTAAATCCAAGTTTCGACCCATGGCGTTGAGCTTGGCGGCGCGTAGTAGCACGTCATACGAGGCGTTATTATCTTTTGCGTAAGTTTCGATCCATGCCGTCAACTGTTTTAGGCGTTCTGTGGCGTTATAGCGCTCAGTGCGGCTATTAAAGACAGGGGGGTAATGGCGTGCTTTGGGTGAGGCAAAGGTAATGAAATCGTCCAGAACGCTCACATCTAGTTGGGCGTTGTTGGCGGTTGTTTGCGGTATCAGCACCGTGGGCAAGGTAGCAAGCTGGCTGATAGACAACGCGGGCAACGCGACATTGGATAAATGTTGCGAGCTCAAGTCGGTGCCTATCCATTGTACGCTATTGACCTTAGGGTAACTTACCGTACCCAGTGTGGGTTCGGTCAACACAGGAACCAATACCGACCCTGTGGCGGAGGTGCTAATGACAGGCGCCGCACTATCAGCAGTTGCGGTACTTTTAACGGTTTTGCTGGTTTTGGTTGCTTTGCTGGTTTTGGCAGCTTTTGGGGCAGGCTTGCTAGGGGCAGCACTGGCAAGCGGGGCTGCGGCGACCATCAATAATCCCAATGAGCATGCTAACGGTTTTACTATATTTGTCATAAAAGTATCCTTAAGGTAAAAATAAATGCATATAAAAAAAGAAGAGCCAAAATCCGTAACAGACTGACGGCAATGATTGGCGCCTAAATAGCACCATAATGGAAAAAAAAATGAAAGAAGTCAGTAAACGTATTGTTATTTTTTATCCAAAAGGCTCACACATGCGTAACTTAGCCTTAGCAAGTGCACCATAGTAAGGGAAGCCACAGCTAGACAATAGCCCTACAGATGATAAGCCACCCCTTTCATGCAGTTTGCCAAAAAACGCATGGTGGTTTTGACAGGCGGTGGCAACACTAACGCGCCAGAGGCTATGGCTTTATCGCGATGTTGTAGCTCTTCGATGTCCATTTGGGCAAGAATTTGGGCGCTGCGCTGATCTTGCTTGGGCAATTGATCAAGATGGCTTTGTAGATGTTCACTGACTTGGCTTTCTGTTTCGGCAACAAAGCCCAAACTAAACTCATCTGAAATCATGCCCGCCACGGCACCAATACCAAACGATAGCCCATACCATAATGGACTAAAAACACTGGGATGGCTACCTAATTCATCAAGACGGGTTTCACACCAAACCAAATGGTCGATTTCTTCAAGGGCAGAGTGATGCATCGACTGTTTGACCTTGTCATCTTTGGCGCTAAAGGCTTGCCCGTGATAAAGACCTTGGGCGCAGACTTCACCCGTGTGGTTAATGCGCATCAAGCCTGCTACATGCCGCGCCTCTTCTACGGTTAGTTTTGGTATCGTTGGGCTACTAACAGGCAAGGGGCGTGTGCTTGGGTTGCTATGTGGAATAAAGGCTCGCAGCGCTCGGTCAAGAAAGACGATATTGCGGTCAAGTTTGCTGAGGGAGGCGGTGGTATGGGATGTGGACATAGATCACGCTAGTTATTATAGTTTTTTGGGATAAAAGTAGTACCTAATTTTACCCAAAACAGGGGATTTTGACTAGCACTTAACGGCTAATCACCTGCAAAAAATCCCATGACCAATCCATATAAGCACATGGGTTTAATACATGGGACGCTTTGGCGAATAAAATTGCTATAGAATCAAGTTATAAGGGTGGCAGCTGCGAGCGATAGGCTTCGGCAAAATTGTTGCCCATCAGGGCGTCACTGGCTTTGACCGTGACATACGTCCCTGGGGCGTCACCAAAGGTAGCAATGTCTTTGCCTTGGTGATTTTGACCCACCACACGGGCAGCCACCTCATTGCCTTCATACGGCTTGATCCAATCATGCCAATGATTCCACCAAGTATCTGCCACGTAGTTGGCATCTTTATACCACTGGTTGGCATCGGCGCTGTAGTTGTCATTGGTATAAAAGCCGTATTTGCTGCCTGGGGGGTTCATGATGCCTGCAATGTGCCCTGACTCCCCTAGAACAAACACTTTTTCGCCACCAAATACTTGTGTGCCTGGGTAGCAGCTTTTCCATTTGGCAATATGGTCTTGGAGGGTTGCTACCATGTAAACAGGGGTTTTTACTTTGGATAAATCAATTTTAACGCCATCGATTTCTAGTGCATTGGGTTTTCTAAGCGAGTTGTTAAGATAAAAATCGCGTAGTAAGAAATGATGCAGCGCAGCGGTGACGTTGGTACAGTCAGAATTCCAATACAGTAGGTCAAAGGGAACAGGGCGCTCGCCTTTGAGGTAGTTTTGGATATAGTAGTTCCAATACAAGCTGTTCTCGCGCAGTAAGCTAAAGGAAACGCCCATCATACGCCCGTCAAACACGCCTTTTTCTGCGTTTTGCTTGTCAATGGCGGTGACAATTTTGTCATCAATAAATACGCCAATATCGCCTGGGTCTGTAAAGTCAATGATGGTTGCCCAAAGCGTGGCACTGGCAATGCGATTTTCTTGTTTTTTGCCTGCCAAGTAAGCCAGTGTGAGGGCGGTAAGCATGCCGCCAATACAATAGCCTGTGATGTTGATAGTTTTTTCACCCGTAATGGCTTCGATTTGGTTCATCGCCGCTAGGACACCATCTTTGAGGTAAGTTTCCATGCCGACATTTTTGTACTCAGGCGTTGGATTTGCCCATGATATCACGAATACGCTATGCCCTTGGTTCACCGCCCAATGGATAAAGGAGTTTTTCTCACGTAAGTCCATGATATAAAATTTATTAATCCATGGCGGCACTAGCAGCATAGGGCGCTGCTTGACTTTGTCGGTGGCAGGTTCATATTGAATCAGCTGCATCATGTGGTTTTCAAAGACGACTTTGCCTTTTGAGGTAGCAATGTTATCACCCACCCGAAACGCGCTTTGGTCAGTCATGCGGATGTTAAGGGTGTCGGCGCTATTGCCCATGTCTTCTGCAAGCTGTTTCATGCCTTGTACCAAGTTTTGACCGCGACTTTCAATGGTCAATCGTAGCACTTCAGGGTTAGTCAATAAAAAATTGGTAGGCGCAATGGCATTAATCCATTGACGGGTAAAAAATGCCAAGCGTTGGCGGGTTTTTTCATCAATGCCTTCTACGCCATCAATCGCGTCCATCATGGCTTGCGTTGTTAGCAAATAATTTTGTTTTAGAAAATTAAACGCGGGGTTGTCTTCCCATTCTTCGTCGCTAAAGCGTTTATCCCCTTTTTCAGGCACGACCACAGGCTCAATTTTTTTGCCGATGATTTGCTGCATGGTATTTTGCCACAAGTGCATTTGGTCGCGTAGCAACTGTAGGTGGTCTTCAACCAAGTTACCTGGGTGATTGGTCGCCATTTGTCCCATTTTTCGCCAGCCATCCATCAAATCCATCATGATTGAGGTGCTGGTGTATTGAGGATTTTGCTTCATGCGCATGGATTGTTCGGTAATTTGCTGGCTAAGCTTGGTCATGTTGCCCACAAATTGATTGCAAAACTCGCTCACTGTAGTGTTGTAGGGCGGCAAACTTTTTGCCATGTGAGTGAAGGGATTGGTATTTAGCAAAAAATCAAAGGGATTTTGGGGCAAATCAACGTCACTGTTGGCACCATTTGATGGTATAAATGGGTTGTTGGTAAAAAAACCATTATTAAAAAAATTATGGGTAAAAGGGTTTTGGCTAAAGGCATTAAACCCAAACGGGTTGGGTGCGGTGCCTTGCGATGAAGTTTGGTGAGAGTCGGTGGGTGTGTTTTGATTGTTTTGGTCTTTTTTATCGTCTGCCATAATGAGTCCCAACGTGCGTTAAATCTTTAATTACGGAATAAAAAATACTGTAATACAGTTGCCTGTAACGTATCAATTAAAAGACTTGGCGGCACAGTGATTACACTGTACCACCCATCTAAATAAAGCTAGATAAATATGCATAAAACCAGCGGCAGTTGCCACAAAATTCTGCTTATTTGGCGGCAGGCGTGGTTTTGCTTGCCGTGGTTTTTGCCATGACTGCTTCAGTAGCTTTGGCGCTGGTATTGACAGCTTCGTCAGCGGCTTTGGTGGCAGCGGCGGTCATGGTTGAGGCGGCTTTGTTCATATTTTGGGTGGTTTGTTTGACCGCTTCACTCACTTGGTTGGCTGCTTTGTGCATATTTTCATTGACTTTGCGCTTAAAATCATCTGCCGTTTTTGAGGCATTACTAGCGGCTTGTTCCATGGCTGTTTGAACGCTACTGGCATTTTGGGTATAGATTTCGTTCATCGCTGTCATGACTTCGTTACGAATTTCATTGCCAAGCTCAGTAAGACGTTGGGCGTCTGATAGCATTTTTTGCCCAAGTTGGTTGAGTAATTCGGTTTGTTTTTGGCTAAAGTCCGATGCCGCTTCTGGTGAGTCAACGGACGAAACATTGCGCAACTGTTCAAGCCCTATTTCAGAATAATGACGCATGGTTTCAAGCGAGAAATCAGTCATTTTCTCTGCATTTCTTAACATGGCTTGGTTAAAACGTGACCATGGGGCATACATATGGCGTGAACCATCTTTTAAGTTATCCATAAAATCATTATTCATCATAAACCTCTCTAAGCTTTACCAATGGGAAATTGCGTGTGGGCAGACCGTTAACTGTCGCCAGCTACAGACGCGTATACGCCGTGTAACTAGTATGTCTGCTTGATATTACAATACCATGAAACCCAGATATCTTAAATACAATACCCCCAACAAAAACCATGTTTTGCGCTATTTTCTGTTAATATTTGTAATGGATTAGTTAATTTCGCATTAAAAATAGCCTGTCGAAATTGTTTGTGTCAACCCAACATTTGGCTATGCTGGGTGATACCGTATGAGTTGCCAAGATTTAGGTGTTTTGCTCAACATTATTTTATGCTAGCGCGCTATAAGACAGGGCAAGCTCAAGCTGTTCATCGGTAAAGATAACAAAAACTTGTCTATCATCACTGTGATTAATCTTGATAATGGGCAGCGTTTTGTCTAGATGATGATTGCAGGTGGCATCAAGCTCAAAACCCAAAAAGGCTAGCTGCTCAATAATTTTTTGGCGAATAATGGGCGATTGCTCTCCGATGCCTGCGGTAAAAATTAACGCGTCACAGCCCTGCATACTGACCATCAAGCTGGCAATTTCTTTGGCGGCATGGGTGACAAAAAAATCAATGGCAAACTGGGCACGTGCATCTGTACTGGCAAGTAGGTCACGTACATCGTTACTAAGCTCAGATAAGCCCAGTAGTCCCGATTCTTTGTACAAGCATTGGTTCATCTGTGCCAGCGTCCACCCTTGCTCCACCATATACAAAATCACTCCCGCATCTAGATGCCCTGGTCTGGTTCCCATGGGCACACCGTCCAAGCCGCTAAAGCCAAAGGTGCTGTCTTTTGACTGACCGTTTTCAACAGCAGTGATACTACAGCCGCTACCCAAATGGGCGATAATGAGGCGCTTTGTAGCAAGGGTTGGCATGAAGGTATGCAGTTTGCGCATAATGGCTTGGTAAGACAGCCCATGAAAACCATAGCAGCGTACCCCTTGCGCGCGTAGCGACTTGGGCAGGGCATAGCTTGCCCAAATCTCAGGGCGATGATAATGAAAAGCCGTGTCAAATGCTGCGATATGAATCAGCCTAGGATCTAGTGCCTGTAGCGCAGTCACCACCGCTAGCGCAGGGGGCTGATGTAGTGGACAAATGGGCGATAACTCAACCAATTTTGCCATGACGGTCTCATCAATGATAACAGGCTTTTGGTAGTTGTTACCGCCATGAACGATGCGATGCACACAAACCAATGGACGCGTGCTAAACGCTTGCTGAACGTGCTGAAACAGGCTGATGGCAGTGTCTAGCAGTGTGTCTTTGGGCTGCCAATCTGCCAGTGAGTCTGGCATGGCATGCCAAACCTTATTGTGGGTTTTTAGATTGATATTGACATCAAATAACGCCTGCCAATCAAGCGGCTGCGCGTTGGATAACGTGGCGCTATCATACGCTGCCATTTTGATGGTGGCAGAGCCGACATTGAATGTCACGATGAGGGGCTGCTTGGGGTGCGTAAAATGGGGGGTCACTGCAAAAGTGGTCATGGTGTCAGCCTCAGATGATTGATGAGAATGATGGATTAGACTTGGCAACCCAAGCACCCAGTGCAATTGAATATAACCGATCCATTTCATCATCGGCGCGGCTTGTGAGCACAATGGGTATTTTTGCACCCATCACAATGCCTGCCGCTTTGGCGCCTCCCAAATAGATCAACTGTTTGCCAAGCATATTGCCTGCCTCAAGGTCGGGTACCAGCAAAATATCCACATCTCCTGTCACCGATGAGTGAATGTGTTTGATATCCGCTGAGGCTTGGCTAATGGCATTATCAAAAGCAAGTGGACCATCCAAAATAGCCCCCGTAATCTGCCCACGGTCTGCCATTTTGCACAATGCCGCGGCATCAATGGTAGAGGGCATCTGCGGTTTGACTTCTTCTACCGCTGCCAAAATGGCTACTTTTGGCTGGTGGACACCAAGGGTATGGGCAAAATTAACGGCATTTTGCAAAATGTCTTTTTTGTCTAATAAATCAGGCGTGACGTTTAGCGCGCAATCGGTGAGAGTTAGTAGTTTGTGATAAATAGGGCTTTGCATCAGCCAAACGTGGCTCATGCGCCGCTCGGTGCGTAAGTTTTGGCTTTTATCCACAAAAACAGCCATCAGCTCATCGGTATGGACATCGCCTTTAATCACAAAATTTACTTGCTTATCGCGTGCCATTTTTGCAGCGATGGCGACAGCTTGGTGGCTGTGCTCGGCATCAATTAACGTATAACCACTGATATCAAGATTGGCGCTTGCCGCAGCTTGCTCGATTTTGTGGCGCGCCCCTATCAAAATAGGGTTGATAATATTATGGGCTTTGGCTTCTATACAGGATTTGAGCACAATGTCAGTGGTAGGGTGCACCACGGCAGCAGGTACGGGTGAGGGGTAGTGATTTGGCTCAAGTAATTGTGATAATTTGGTCAACATGGTATTGCCCCTTTTTTGATAAAAATTGCTAGCGTGTCAAGGTGTTAAGGTGCAGCCATAACGCAGTTGTCAAATGGTGATTACGGCTGGCGTTTTTGAAAAATGCTGCTTGGCTAGTATCACAAATAGAAATGACAGGCAGATGAAGGCAGGCGTCATGGCTAATTGAGCGCGACCACGAGTGAACAGCAGCTAAACGGGTATTAGCTGAGCCGCTGCACACCTGCACCGATGATTTTGCTGATTCCGCCTGTCTGCGGCAGCACCTGAATTTGGTGGCTGATTCGATCTTTTAGGGCTTGGATATGTGAAATAACCCCAATTAATTTGCCAGATTGTTGTAAGTGAGCAAGGGTATCTAGTGCTACATCGAGGGCTTCTTCATCAAGGGTGCCAAAGCCTTCGTCCAAAAATAATGAATCCACTTGCATACGGTGGCTTGCCATATTAGATAGCCCCAGTGCTAAAGCAAGACTAATGATAAAGCTTTCACCCCCCGATAGGTTTTTGCTGGTGCGCACCTGCCCGCCTTGGTAATTGTCCATCACATTGAGTACTAGGGGCTGGGTCTCATCGGCAAGTAGTAAATAACGGTCACTCATTTTTTTGAGTTGGTCATTGGCATGGGCAATCATGATGTTAAAGGTCAAACCTTGGGCAAAGTTACGAAATTTTTTACCATCGCTTGAGCCAATTAAGTCATGTAGGTGCTGCCACTCTGCCAGTGCGGCTTGTTTGCTGAGGATTTGGGCGCTGAGAGCGGCTTGGTTTTGTTGCAGTAATTGGTTGTTGTTTAGGGTTTGCTCAATACCGCCAAGCTTACGTTGTTGTTCGCTAAGTTCGGTTTGCTGCGCGCTCAGCATTGCCGACAAAAAGCACTCATCTAGTTGTTTATCCGCGCTATCAATCTCTGGGGTGGTCAATAGCCGCTGGTGTTGTGCTTCAGCGGCAAGTAGGGCGGCGTGATTAAGCTCAATTTTGGTCTGTATCTCTTGGGCAAGCTGCTGCAACCGTTCGCGCTCAGATTGTGGCAGTAGCGCTTGCTCACATGCGTGCGCATCGGCAAACCCCAATCGCTGCAACTGTGCCTGTAGCTGCTGAGTTAAGGGTTGTAGTTTGGCTTGTTGTTCGCTAAGCGTGGTTTGTAGGGTTTGAATTTGATTGTCTAAAAGTTGGCGCTGATGTTGTAGGTCATTAAGCTTGCGTAGGCTTGCTTGCCATGTTTGATAGTGCTGGTCTTTTAGTGTCGAAAGTTTGTCTGCTTCAGCCTCAATATCGGGCTGCTCAAACAATGAAAAACGGTGATTGTGTAGTTGGTTGGTTTGCTCGGTCAATAGTTGACATTGCTGCTGCCAGTCACTGGTTTGGGTTTGTAGGCTACGCGCTTCTGCCTTGGTGGCGCTGATGTGTTGCTGCGCCTCGTGCATGTCTGTGGCAAGCTGCTGCATTTCTTGCTGAAGCATCTGGTGGTGCTGCAAACGGTGTTCTAGTTGGCAAATCATCTCAGCAAAACTTGCTAAGTCTTGGGCGTGAGTAAAGGCAAAGGGCGGGCTTTGATCAGACAACGGCGCAATTAATGCACTGATACGCTGTGTCAAAGTCTGCTGCTCCTGCTGTATTTCATCTAATTGCTGGGTTATGGCGTCTAAGCGCTGCTTGCGGTGGGTTTGCTGGGCTTGTAAGATGCCTTGGTCATGGGTGAGGCAGCTTTGCTCAGCGCTGAGGGTTTGTATGTCGCTTGTGAGTGTGGTATGCGCTTGCTGCGCTTTTTCTAATGCCGCTAAGCACTGTTGGGCTTGGTTTAACTGCTGCTGATAGTGGTGCTGAGCTTGGGTGAGTATATTGCCAATTTCTGTGGTAACGGATAGCAAACGGGCGTTAGGATTGTCGTGCGCGCTTTGTGTGGGGTGGTCATTTAGGTGGCATTGTAAAGCTTTTAGCGCAGTGCAAACTGCTTCATTGTCTGGCAGTGAGGTGGCGAGCAACTGCATTTGACTCGCTAATGTTTGGTTGGCTTGCCATAGTTGCTGCTGCTGCTGTTGGTGTTGGGCTTGGTCTTTTTGAGCATTGCTTAGGGTAATATGGCTTTGATTTAGCTGCGCATTTAGCTGGTTTAGCAGGGTTTTTGCTTGGTCAAGTTGCTGCTCGCTATCTTGTACGGCGGCTGGGTTATGGTCAGCAAATGGATGCTCCTTGGCACCGCATAACGGGCAAGGCTGTCCTGCTTGTAAGCGTTGGCGTTCTTCGGTGAGGCTCGCAATTTTGCTATGCAGTAGCAGGTTTTGATTGAGCATGTCAACCTTGTCGCTTGTATGCTGCTGCTGTACGAGGTAGTGCTGATGTTGGGTGGTTGCTTTGGTTAATTGCTCTGTAATTTGGTGTAGCTGCTGCTCATGCTGTTGGTAGGTGTGTAGGTTGTCAGTGACCGTTTGCCACTGCTGCTGCAAAGTTTGGACGTTGTGCTGCCATTGCCAATATTGCTCGGTGTGGTGGCGCCAGTCGCTTAGAGTTTGTCCGCCGCTTAGTTTCGCTATGCGCTCGCTAAGCTGCTGTTGTTGATTTTGGTAGTCGCTTAGGCGCGCTGTAAGCCCGCTAAGCTGCTGCTGTCGCTGCTGATGTTCATTGTCAGCGGCTGTTTGGTCGCTAATGAGTTGGGTTTTTTCAGTCACTAAATGGTGCTGGGTGCGGGCAAGGTTTTGCCAGTTTTGTTCAAGCTGGCGTAAGGTTGCAAGCGTTTGTGGCAAAATCGCGGCATCTGTTGGCAGGTTTTGGCTGGCAAGCTGCTCATGCTGGGTTTGTAGAGCGTCAAGTTTGGTGGTTTGACGCGTCAGTGTCGCCTGTCGCTGTGTCCACTGCTGTTTCACTTTATTGAGCTGCAGCTGGGCAAGCTGTGCTTGCTCATTGGTTTGGGCAAGACGAGCGTCAAGCTGGCGCACTTGGTTAAATAGCGGCTGTGCTGCCTCCCATACTTGCAGACTCTGCAAAAATGCCTGTTCTTGGCTTTGCTGCTCATGGCTGACCGCCTCATAGCGGTTTTGCAGATTGGGCTGCTTTTCTAAAAGCTGTTGTAAGGTGGCTTGATGGTCTTGGTGGCTAGATTGTAGGTAGCGAAACTGGCTAAGAAGTGGTGCGACTTCTAACGCTTTTAGGGCATTGTTAAGCTGCTGACGCGTTTGGTCAAAGGCAAGGTTTTGCTCGGTTAGCTGCTGTTTTTCTTGGGTTAATTGCTCAATTTGTTGTTGGCAGTGGGTGAGGCTATGGCGCCATGTTTTGGTAAGTTCGGTGTGAGAGATGGTTTTTTTTAGTTGGGTGATTTGCTGCTCTAGTTGCTGTTTTTGCTGGCGGAGGGTCTGATTTTCGTCTTCACTCAGAAAGGTCATGCCCGAGAGTTTATCAGTTAGACGGGTCAAGTCAATTTCAGCATTGCGGCGAAATTCATGGACTTTTTTGGAGATATCACTATAAATGCCAGTGCCTGTGATTTGCTCCAAAATAGGCGAGCGTTCATCACTACTGGCTTGTAAAAATGCCGAAAAACTACCTTGCGCCAATAACATAGCACGGGTAAAACGGTCAAAATCCATCCCCGTAATGTGCTCCACCCGTGCTTTGGTGCGGCTGGCTTTTTCTTCTAGTAGTGTGCCATCGGTGTCATCACTAATATACGTAGCAATTTCATGTTTGGGCGATTGTAGCTTACCATGCGCTTGTTTGCGTGCCTTTTTTTGCCCCCATGTACAGCGATAAGATTTGCCGTTGGTGCTAAAAATCAGCTCACTAAAGCATTCGCCTGTGTGACGTGACATCAAATCATTGTTGGATTGGGTAATATCGCCAAGGCGTGGCGTTGCCCCATATAGCGCTAGGCAAATGGCATCCAAAATTGTGCTTTTACCTGCGCCAGTTGCCCCTGTGATAGCAAAAATACCGTCATCAACATAAGCGGCATGGCGAAAGTCAATTTCCCATTCACCTTGTAAGGAGTTTAGGTTTTGAAAGCGTAATTTAAGAATCTTCACGGCTGGTCATCCTGCAGACTGTCAAGCACTTCGCCATATCTTGCCCATAACATTGGCTGCTGCGCTTCGGTGACACCATGCGCCGCGAGGCAACGGGCAAAGACTTGTTTTTCATTCATTTCTTCAAGGGTTTCGTCAAGGCGCTGACTTTTTATGAGTTGGTCGCGTTTTTGTAGGTTTTTGAGGCGCAATACTTCAAGCGCAGTGCCTTCTATTAAGCGGGTAATTTTTTCGCTCAAATCGCCCATCACCTCGCGCCCATCATACACCACTTCAAGCCATACCGATTGCCCCGAGGTTTTGAGGTTTTGTAAGGTGGTTTGGATGGTTTGCCAATCGCCTTTGATGGTTTGTAAGGGCTGAAAAGTGGGAACACACAGGGATTGTAGTAGCGTGGTATCACTCAGTTTGGCAACATTATAGGGTTTATGATAGGGCGCATGAGGGTGGGCGGTAACAGGGGCAGCGCTTACTACCTCATCGGCAAATAAATCCATTGACCCGTGCTGGCTTATTGGGTCTAAAGTGGGTGTTGAGGGCTGTGGGTTCTCTGTTGCAACAAGTTGGGTGGTCAAGGGATGTATGGGTTGATTGAGTAACTGAGGGTCAGCGGCAAAGCGCAGCAAATGCACTTGTTTTTGCTGGCGGCTTTCCCCAAAACCCATGGCAATGGGTGAGCCGCTATAGCGAATGTGCGCGGCATTGCCAACGGTTTGCGGCACATGTAAATGACCCAGTGCCACATAATCAATATTAGGATGAAAAACGTCGGCACCAACGCTGCCTAGCGAGCCAACGTATAGCTCTCTTACGCCATCACCCTCTGTGGTTTTTCCGCCCACGGTAAATAGATGACCTGTCGCCACCATGGGAATGGTGCGATTATATTGGCGTTTTAATTGGGCTTGTTGCTGCAAGGCGATAGCAGCGATATCTTGATAGTGGCGCTGGATACCTTGCGACAGTTTGCGTTCTTTGTCATCTAGGCGCTCACCACTACTCACTTGGCGCACGTCGCGATCACGTAGATAGGGCACAGCCATGATAATAAGCTCAGGGTGACCTGCCGCATCGTATAGCGTAATCACTTCATCTGGCGCATGCTCACTCATGCTGCCTATGATATGGATATTAAACGACTTTAACAGCTGCTTGGGTGCTTCCAAAAAACTGGGCGAATCATGATTACCCGCCACAATAATCACATGGCGGCAGCAGGTTTGGCATACTTGGCTCAAAAAATCGTAGTACAGGTTTTGTGCTTGATTGCTAGGCGCGGTGGTGTCAAAAACATCGCCTGCCACCACCAATACATCGACAGCTTGCTCACGAATGGCTTGGAGCAGCCATGCCAAAAATGCGCGAAACTCCGTATAGCGTGGCTTGCCATAAAGTCTGCGCCCAAGATGCCAATCTGAGGTATGTAAAACCGTTAACATAGGTCGCCAATTCCTAATTGTTTACTATTGCAGTAGACGCCAGCGCGCTATCAACACCGTGAGGGGGATTAACAAAAGCCGCACTATGGCGTAATCCGTCAGCAAACACGCGCCCCAACAGATTGACATCATCCACCCGCGCATAGTTGAGGCGAGTGACAAACGCCAAATGCCGATGCGGCCCTGCTTCACGTAGAGGTACCAGCGCCACATTAGGGGTTTGCTGGCGAATCTGCGAGGTCGCCATTTGCGGCACAAGCGTAGTGCCCATACCGCTCAGCGCCATCTGAATCAACGTATGCAGGCTGGCTTCACTAAAGCCATGCTTGACTTTATTTTTTTCCAAATGACAAACCGACAGCGCGTGGTCAGTCAAGCAATGCCCTTCACCAAGTAACATCAAATTGCTATTGGCAAGCTCATCGGCGCCGATACTGGGCAAACGCGCGTGTGGATCGGCAGGATTAAACACCGCCAAAAATATCTCTGACCAAAACTCAAAACTTAACAGCCCCTCCGTGCTATAGGGCAGGGCAATAATTGCGGTATCAATGCTCCCGTAGCGTACTTTTTCTAATAAACGCTCGGTTTGCTCTTCTACCACATTGAGCTGGAAATTAGGAAACTGCTCGCGCAATATGGGCAAAACTTTGGGTAACAAAAACGGCGCGATGGTGGGAATAATGCCAATCGTCATTGGATAAGCCAATGGCGTCTGATGGGTCTGAGCGCGCGTTACCAAATCATTGACCTCTGCAAAAATTCGTGTGGCACGCTCAAGGATTTCTTCACCAATGGGGGTAATCAAAACTTGCTTATTATTGCGCTCAAAAATTTGCGTATCTAGCTGTTTTTCTAGCTCAGCGATACCAAGGCTCAAGGCAGACTGTGAGATATTACATTCCTCGGCAGCGCGTTTAAAATGCTTGTATTTTGCCACGGCAAGGGCAAACTCTAATTGTCTTAATGTAATCATATGAAAAAATAGCCAACCCTTAATTAATCAAATAACCCGTTATTAGCGAATGAAATACTTGGTGAAAATCACCCACCCATAATGACAAACAGGATCACCCAAAACCCTTGGCAACCGTTATCTTTAGATAGTAACAAATTCCCTTACCCGCGAGAAGGAATTTTATACACAATTTAGTAAAATGCCCTCACCTAGATGGCACGAGTCAATTAAAAAAATAAATAGATCAATTAAAAACTTTTAACTTCACTCATCATAGATATGAGGTATGATACTAACCATTGATAACAACCCCAAACTTGTTGCGGTGCGCCAAGTAACCATCGGCGTGTATCGCCGCCAGTCATATGATACCCTATATTTGTACAATGAAGGTTGCCAATGACACCAAGTTTATGTTATCTATAATGTATTCACGAGGTGGTGTTGAGCCAGCGTGAAGTTTTAGCAGTATATTTATGACAATGATCGCTTAAATAAGGAACAAAACATGGCAGCAATTATTAATCAAACCATTCCAGAATTTAAAACCCAAGCCTATGTCAACGGCGAGTTCAAAGAAGTCTCATCAGATGACGTTAAAGGAAAATGGGCAGTATTTTTCTTTTACCCACATGATTTCACCTTTGTTTGCCCAACTGAGCTTGAAGACATGGCAGACCACTACGAAGAAATCAAAGCCTTGGGCGCAGAAGTATATGCTGTTTCTACAGACACTCACTTTGTGCACAAAGCATGGGCAGATGCTTCACCTGCCATTGGCAAAGTAAAATACCCAATGCTTGGCGATGGTACAGGCAAAATTACTCGCGGCTTTAACGTGATGATTGAAGAAGACAACGCCGCGCTTCGCGGTACGTTCTTGGTTGACCCAGATGGCAAAATCAAAGTCGCTGAAATCCATGACCTAGGTATTGGTCGCTCTGCCAAAGACCTTATCCGTAAAATCCAAGCTGCCCAATATGTACGTGACAATGACGGTGAAGTCTGCCCTGCGGCATGGGAAAAAGGTCAAGCAACTCTAAAGCCAAGCCTAGACTTAGTGGGTAAAATCTAAGCACGGTATACGCCTAAGTCTTGCTACCTAGACATGATACCCGTGGGCATATCGTCCTGGTTTATACCAAAAACCCAATGTGTTGACATTGGGTTTTTTGGTGCCAATAAAGTGGAATCTATGATAATAATTGATAATCAAAAACCCCACAACAAGGTGGGGTCTTAAACGCTCATACCAATACCAAAAGGCTTATTTTGGTTGGGCTTCTAGGATTTTAAATAACTCATCTTTTAGAGCAAGTTTTTCTTTTTTCAATGCGTCAATTTCTTCCTCACGGCTTACTGACGCCACTGGGTCTTTTTCAAGATTGATGATTTTTTCGTCTAGCTCGTTGTGTTTGTCAAATACTTTGGCAAAATGGGCATCAGTGGTTTTTAGTTTGCTGATAACGTCGCGATATTCTGGGAACATGAAAATTTCCTTATGTTGCGTGTAAAATTAAACAAATAACAAATTGATCAAGACAAAAATCAACTGCGGGTCATTGTCTTTTATCTTACTGCCATTGTAACCAAAAAACCCCACCTTGACTATATAAAAAACCGTAACTTTTTTGCGGATTTAGTGGCTATTTTGACCAATATTCGTGTATTAATAAATAAATTATAATATATATTTATTTTTGATTGGTTTTTTAAAACATAATGATTGACTATCTCACATTGCCAAGCTGCCAAAAAAGCACAATAATAGTTCTATATAAAGATAAAACATCCCAACAGTCACATTCCAACAATGGCATCTCAACAATAAGGAAACACCATGTTAGATCAAAATTTATTAGACGCAGTAAAAAGCTATAGTGAACGCATGACTCGACCCATTACTTTTGTGCTAGGCGCAGGTGAGCATGAACAGCGCGCTGAGTTGCTGGATTTTTTGACCAAAATTGCAGGTACGAGCGATAAAATTGTACTAGCGCAAACGGTTGATGCAAGCCTTAGCCCAATGAGTTTTAAAATTGTAACACAGGGGCAAGATACTGGTATCGTGTTTAGTGGTATTCCTGGTGGACATGAGTTTACCTCATTGATTTTGGCGATTTTACAGGCAGGTGGTAGTGAGATTAAGCTTGATAGCAGTATCCAAGCAATGATAAAACATATCCAGCAGCCCCTAAAATTTGAAACGTTTGTATCACTGTCTTGCCACAACTGTCCCGAGGTGGTGCAAGCGCTTAACCAATTTGCCTTACTAAATGACAATATTAGCCATGAAATGATTGATGGCGGGGTGTTTCAAGACCTTATCAATGCGCGCAATATCCAAGGGGTGCCTGCCGTGTTTTTAAACGGCAAGCCTTTTGCCAATGGTAAAATTGACACTGCCAAACTCCTTGAAAAACTACAGCAGCAATACCCAGAGATTATGACAGGTGCCGCAAGCAGTCAGCTTGAGCAGCAAGATGTCACTGTCATTGGTGGTGGGCCGGCTGGGGTGGCTGCCGCGATTTATGTGGCGCGTAAAGGCTTAAAAGTTACCATGGTTACAGACCGTATTGGTGGGCAAGTCAAAGATACCCAAGACATTGAAAACTTGATTTCTATCCCGTTGACCAACGGCAATGAATTGGCGGCAAATTTTGCCAAACATATCCAAGCCTATGACATCACTGTCAAAGAAATGGTCAGTGTCAAAGATATTGTCGAGCAACCTGCCCAAGGCGATAGCAAACTTAGCTACCAAATTACCCTCAATACAGGTGAAAGCTTTAGTACCCGCAGCATCGTGGTCGCCACGGGGGCAAAATGGCGCAAACTAGGAATCAAAGGCGAAGAAGAAAATATCGGCAGTGGCGTCGCTTATTGTCCTCACTGTGATGGTCCTTTCTTTAAAGGCAAAGACGTGGCAGTGGTGGGCGGTGGTAACTCAGGTATTGAGGCGGCGCTTGACCTGGCAGGGATTGTCAAACACGTTACCGTACTAGAATTTGCCGACCAACTCAAAGCTGACCAAGTGCTTGTCACCAAAGCCAAAGAGCGTGCCAATATTGATATATTGACAGGTGTGGCAAGCCAAGAAATCAAAGCCACCAATGGCAAAGTGAGCGCTATGGTATACCAAGAGCGCGCCACGGGTGACAACAAAGAATTACCGTTATCGGCAGTGTTTGTACAAATTGGTCTAGTGCCAAATTCTGAGGTGGTCAAAGCGTTGGTCAATGTCACAAAGTTTGGCGAAATCGAGATTGACGAAAAATGCCAAACCTCTCGCCAAGGCATATTTGCCTGTGGGGACGTGACTACGGTACCCTTTAAACAAATCAACATCGCCATGGGCGAGGGAAGTAAAGCGGCATTGAGCGCGTTTGAGTACCTAATGCTGCAATAAGCGCCTAGGGCAACTGCCCATCAGTGAGTGCAAAAAAGCCAAACAAGTCTGTTTGGCTTTTTTAATCGTCTTGTAGAAGCAATCCCCGAACGATAGGGAGGGGAGGAAGTCAAGGGCAAAGATTGGAAATAATGATAGGCGGATAGTGCAAACAAAAATCTAGATAAAACCGAAAAACAGCGATACACTAACCCCGATATTGAGCAAACTGTTTGTTTTTATCATCACCATGGAGAATGACAATGACCGCAAGAATTAAACAGGTCACGCTAGCAGGCGGCGGCGTATTGGGCTCTCAAATTGCCATGCAGACCGCATTTTTTGGCTTTAAAGTCACAGTTTTTGACCGTGAACCTGCTTTGGTTAAAGATAAAATCAACAAATTGGTGCCTGTATATGCCAAATTTTTTGATAAGTCATTAGACCACGTACAGACATTGGCAGATGCCATCGTATATGAGACTGCATTGGCACCCGCCGTGGCCCAAGCAGATTTGTTGATTGAGGCATTGCCAGAAGTGCTGGCGATAAAAAACGCGTTTTATCAAAGTCTTGACACCGTGGCGCCGCCAAATCTTATCATCGCTAGCAACAGCTCAACCCTCGTGCCTAGCCAAATGATGGCGGCTACAGGTCGCCCTGCACAGTTTTTGGCACTGCATTTTGCCAACCAAATTTGGGCGCACAACACCGCAGAAATCATGGGATCAGCGCACACCGCCCCTACGGTGTTTGAGACGGTTGTGCAGTTTGCCAAAGATATTGGTATGATTGCGCTGCCTGTACATAAAGAGCAGTCTGGCTATATCCTCAACTCGCTGTTAGTACCGTTTTTGACCTCAGGGCTACGTCTGTATGCCAATGACATCGCCGATCCGCATACCATTGATAAGACGTGGATGCTTGCCACAGGTGCGCCCATGGGGCCGTTTGGGATCGTGGATATTGTAGGTATCAATACGGTACTCAATATCAACCAAGCCAGCGCCCAAGCAGGATCGGCGGTAGCCGCGGCAATTTGCCAACGCTTAACCAAAGATTTTATTGAGCAAGGTAAAATGGGTATGCAATCGGGCCAAGGGTTTTATGAATACCCCAATCCTGCCTACAAAAACCCCAATTTTTTGAGTAATAACGACCAATAAACGGGGCATCACTGTTATATGATAGTTGGCAAATAACCCATGTTGGCAATACCAAGATGGGTTTTTTATCAAGTAGCATACAGGCAAGCGAAGGCGGTAGTAGCTTGCCAAATTGGTGCTTTTCACTCACAATAACTTACTGGTCTTGCCCATTTTTCCCAATCAAAGGAAGCCACTGTGTCCAGCACCGCCCAGCAAATCCATACCTTACTCTCGCATTTGCGTGCTAAAACGCCGCCACCGTTTGAGGTATTGTTTTGGTCAAATTTACAAAAAATTGATTTTGATGACTCGCCCCACAGTATCGTGCGGTTGGGGGATTTTTTTGACGCATTGGCAAAACGCCAGTACACACTAGATAAGCTGCTCAACGTGGCGGGTGGTGCAGCGTTAGTGGTGGCAGTGGCAGCATATATTGCCAATTATGTGGCAATTGTCACAGGCGAGGCGGTTGAGTGGCTAGATTTTGCCGAGTGGCAGCGCCAACCGTTACCCACAAGCGATGCCCTAAGCACTCAGCAGCCTGCCAGTTTTGGGTACTCGCTGACCGCAAGGATTGGCAAACACACCGATTATCAGCCCTTGACACTAATACCGAGTTTATTAAAGGGGGATGGTGATTTGCCAGCGTCCGTGGCAACTACAGTACACACGGTATTTGCACGCGCCGAAGTTAATTTGTTGCAAGATGCCAATGCGGTGTGCCAGCAGTATCTTGCCAAGCTAAAGACAGGGCGTTTGCTTGATCATACATTTGCGTTTTATCCCTATTTGGCAGGGATTGTATTTGATTATAGTTTAGAAAGTTTGGCGGCGATAGATGCAGCGTTGTTGCGTATTCAGCAAGATTTGTTATTAAATCGGCAAGATTATGTGGGTTTTGTCAATGATAAAGCCAAACAACGGGTCTGTTACTTATTGGGATTTTATATAGGTATTGCCAGCAGCCGCCAAGCTAACACAGCCGTCAAATGGGTGAATGCCGCGCAGATGCAGCAAAGTCTAGGCACAGGTTTTACAGACTGTATTGAGCAGCATTTTGTGCTATTGCAAAAAGATGGCTATCATACCCCAATGTTGGTTATTACCAATCGGTTATTTGCTTTGGCGCCCAATTTTCCAGCCAAGGCGGTTGATTTTGCCAATATATTACAACAGCAATCAGCGGGGCAAATACGGGTATATCCTTATTTGCCTGTTGCGCCCACGTTGCCCACGGTGGCGTCGACTGCCAAATATTGGCAGCAGGCGCTGCAAGATGCAGGCGTGCTGCTTGCTCGCCAAATTATCCAGTTGGCAAGTGGGCAGCCTGTGTTGCCGTGTCGGTACGAAGCCCCACTTGGACTGTTAGACGCGCCCCCTGCAATAGACACGCAAGTAATATTAGATAAACAAGCAATGGTGGCTCAGGCGCAAAAGTCGGCAGTTGTGACAGCAACGCTACCCATGAATATGGCGTATGTCCAGTATTTTGACGGGGTAGCAACTGATACTGCATTAACCCAATTATACCAATCACTGCAGCAAAATCCCAGAGCGGTGCCGTATAGTCTGGCTTGTTATGATAGCTGGGTTAATTTACCCATTGGACGTACACAAGGCTTGGTGCTTGAAGTGCGTGTGTATGAGGCTGCGTCGTTGCAGCTTCAGCTTATCTTGCCTTACCAAACTGCCCAAAACCACTCAGAAAATTTGCCGTCGCTGATACTTTACCCAATCGTGAATAATCAGTCCCTAGCCACCGTCGCCTCGCCCGCTTTGCGCTTAGATGAAATTAACCACTGGGTGCAGTTTCTTTACCAAGCCTGTTTGGGCAGTGCGCCAATCCCTGATGCGTTATCTATAGAAAAAATTTGGCAAGACCATTTTGTGAATGTGCTAGACTTGTGGGCATTACCGTCAAAACAGCGCCATGTACCGCAAGCAGCGACTAAATTTGAGTTAACACTATTGCCCGTACTTGCTGATACCGTGCCTGTTTATGCGCCCGTGCCTGAGCGTATTGACCATAAGGATGACCACGATAAGCTGAGGCAAAACGCCAACCTTACGCCCCTGTCGCCACCGAGCGATAGCTTAACAGCTGCCCCTGTGGCATTGATGGCAGCAGGCATCAAACCCGATATGACGGCGCTCAAAGCGCAGCTATTATCGGAAAAAGCACGGTTGCAATCCCAGCTTTCTACCCAAGATAGGATAAAAGAAAAAAAATTACTGTGGGTGGGTGCTTTTATTTTATTGTTATTGGTTTTTGTGACTTTGTTTGTCAAAACTTCCCAATAACGGGCAAGAAAAAATCTAGTCTCTGCCTCAGTCAAAATTCAAGCCTCGTCTAGGGTGGAGTTGAGGCTTTAGGGTGGCGTTGAGGCGGTTTTCAAAAGGTGGATACACTCACTGAAGCTGAGTGCACCAAAAATAATCGCTAATACCCCGCCTCCGTGCGATTTTTTGCGAAAAAACCCTGCCTTGCATCAAAAGGTCATAAAAATTTGTTATGCTAATGCAGGGTCAGGTAGATTAATAACACCAAAAAAATGATAAAGGGAATCACTATGAAAATTATTGCTGATGGCAACATTGCCCATTTAAGCGATTTTTTTAATGAAGAAACATTAGGACAACCCATCGAGTTAATCGCGATGACAGGGCGTGATATTAATGCGACTGTACTGGCAGAACATCAACCCGATGTATTGCTAGTGCGTTCTGTTACGCCCGTCAATGCTGCGCTATTGGCAGACAACCATAGCGTTAAATTTGTCGGCTCTGCAACCATTGGTATTGACCATGTGGATGTGGATTATCTAGCCAAGCGCGGTATTGTTTTTGCCAATGCCGCTGGCTGTAGTAAGCACTCGGTGGCACAGTATGTAGTGGCTGCCATTGCAGATTTGCGACCAGATTATTTATTTAAACCCATTAATCTTGGTATTATTGGTGTGGGTAATATTGGTAATACCTTGGCGCAGTATGCCATTTCTTATGGCTGGAATGTGCTGGGCTATGACCCACTAAAACCGCCGTCCGTGGTCAATAATTCAAGTCTTGAAACCGTACTCACACAAAGCGATGTGATCAGTTTTCATGTGCCACTCACGTGTCCGCAGCACAGTTCTTATCCCACGCATCATGACTATTTGATGACCCCAGCGCGTTGGCAACAAGTCTCAGATACCGCTATTATTATTAATACCTCGCGTGGCGAAGTGCTAGCGCAAGCGGATATTATTAACAGCCCCAATATTACGGTGCTTGATGTGTTTGAGCATGAACCACAGATTGATAAAGATTTGCTCGCGGTGGCAAGTATTGTGACCCCGCATGTGGCGGGTTATACCTTAGAAGGTAAACTGCGCGGCACCCAGTTTGTGTACAACGCGTTATGTCAGTTTTTAAAAATCGCCCCGACCATGGATTTTCATGGGTTTTTACCCGCGGAGATACCGCTGTTTCGTGAGCTGCATAATCCGTTAAAGGATCATGAACGCCACCAACTCCTCAATAAAATCCCTGCCATGTATGACATTCGCGCCGATGACAAGCGCCTACGTAGCGTAGCAAACGCCCATGGCGATATTGAAGGCAAAGACTTTGACAATCTTCGTAAAAATTACCCCCTTCGCCGCGAGTGGCAAGCGTATGTATTTGGAATTTAAATGAATCACTATCAGCCAAGCTGTACCCTTGAGGCTGCAAAAGCGCGCGCGGCAATGTATGCCAGTATTCGCCAGTTTTTTGCCGAGCGGGGCGTGCTTGAGGTGCAAACCCCCGTCATGTCGCAAGCAGGTAATACCGATATTTTTTTGCAATCGGTATCTGCTAATGTCACCGTGCAAGACCGACCCACCACTTACTATCTACATACTTCACCAGAATTTGCCATGAAACGTTTGCTGGCAAGTTGGCAGGTGCCTATTTATCAAATTTGTCCCGTGTTTCGAGATAATGAGGTGGGTAGTCGGCATAATATTGAATTTAGTATGCTTGAATGGTATCGCCCGCATTTTAGCCTAGACGACTTGGCAAAAGAAACCAATGAGCTGATTTCTGCGGTACTGGGCTATCCTGTGATTTTTGACCATTATCGTTATGTCGATGCGTTTATGGATTTTGTCAACGTTCATCCATTTGATGCCACGTGCGATACCCTAAAAGCCATTGCACAAGATTGTGGTTTTAGTGTTGATTTGGGCGATGATCACCAAGGCTGGCTAGATTTATTGTTTAGTCATCTGGTTGAACCTAACTTGGGCAAAACGTTGCCCACGCTCATTTATGATTATCCTGTGGCAACTGCTGCGCTAGCAAAAACGGTAACCGATCAAGATGGCAACCTTGTGGCAAGACGCTTTGAGTTGTATATGGGTGGCTTAGAAATTGCCAATGCGTATGATGAGCTGGCAGATGGGCAAGCGCTGCGAGTGCGGTTTGAGCAAGATAATTTGGCGCGCCAAAAACGCGGATTGCCACGAATGCCGATGGATGAGCACCTGCTATCAGCCTGTGATAAGCTGCCGCCTTGTAGTGGTATTGCGCTGGGCTTGGATCGTCTACTCATGGTGGCAACTGCTGCTAAGACCATTGATGCCGTCATTGCGCTGCCCACTGTGCGGGCATAAAAGTATAAAATTTTTGATAAAAGGGCAACGATGAACGTCGGTTATTTGGTATTGGGTTTGATTGCGGGGATGGGACTGCCCATTCAAGCGGCGATTAACACCCGCCTTGGCGCCATGCTGGGCAATCAGCCGCTTATATCGGCGCTGGTTTCATTTGCTGTTGGTACTTTGACCCTCATCGGGGTGTCGGCGGTTTTTGCCGATTGGCACACGGTACAGCAAGGGATGACCCAAGCAGATAGCCAAGATTGGTGGAAATGGATTGGCGGGGCATTGGGTGCATTTTTTGTGTTTGTGTCAATTTTTTTGTCCCCAAAAATTGGTATCACCCATATGGCATTTTTGTTTATTTTGGGTCAGTTATTGATGGGCATGTTGATTGACAGCCTAGGCTTATTTGGTATGCCAGTGCGCGCACTGCACTGGACAAAGTTTTTTGGGATTGCTGTTATGCTAGTGGGCGTTAGTGTGTTTATGTTTGGGCAAAAATGGCTAAAATCGTGAGCCCTATAGCCTTTTTCGGTAACAGCGTATGGGTGGTGTTGTGCGTTAAAGATCAAAGCTTACAGATACTTACCGTGCGCCAAACAGGGTTTATTAGCTAGAAAAATACGCATCAGATAGCTTGATATTTGATAAAATAGCCATTTTTAGTGGCTATGGGTTATTCATGTCGTACAATATTATCAATGATGCCATTTACCAAACCATCAAAAGTCGTATCAAGCAGGGAGTTGAAACCATTGAAGGGGTTGAGTTTACCGAAACCAAAGAGCTGGGTAAAATCAAAAAAGTAGACCCATTGGGTATCACCGATTTACGAGTACGGGGAATGTGGCATATTCAAAGCCCGTTTAAAGTATTTGATTATGTGTATCAACGCGATTTTGATAATGCCTTTAATGTAATGGTGATTATTAACGAACAAAAATGGCAAACGTTGACAAATACCCAAGCCCTAAAGGACGTGATTGCCACAACACCCAACGCCACCTTAACCGATATTCAAATAAAAAACCCAAATAACCCTGCTCAGTTAAAAGCAGCAAAATTGATAACTTTCTTTGTGCGAGGTGAGGCATGAAAAAACCTACCATCATCAGCCTATTCGCAGGGGCAGGCGGCATGGATTTAGGCTTTAAACAAGCGGGATTTGACATTGCCATTGCTAATGAGTATGACAAAAAATATGGGCAACCTATTAACATAATCATCATAACCCATTGCTCAAGGGCGATATCCGTCAATTTTCAGCCGATGATTTCCCAGCGTGTGAAGGGATTATTGGCGGCCCGCCATGCCAAAGTTGGAGTGAAGCAGGGGCACTACGTGGGATAGATGACGAACGCGGACAGTTGTTTTACGACTATATTCGCATATTAACCGCCAAACAACCTAAGTTTTTTGTGGCCTAAAAT
>RRZU012224039.1_pt1 | contig 41350 bp, 59 predicted proteins | sample 2165561 | NCBI WGS metagenome assembly RRZU01 (sample SAMN10456909, study PRJNA506462) | wastewater metagenome | isolation source: wastewater sludge | place: USA: Moscow, Idaho | reverse complement strand
GCGTAGTGGTAGGTGGTGCCCTCTACCACGCTGGTATCAATCCACTGTAAGGACTGCGGCGCGGGGCCTGTGGCGGGGGGCACGACGGCATAGGGCGCGGGCGGCAGATTGCCGGGGTCAATCGGGCTGGTGTCGCGGTAGATGCGGAACTCGTTGCCGAAGGCGCTGGGGTCTTTCCAATCCAGTTTGATAAACACGTTGTTTTCCTCGCTCAAGCCAAGCGTTAATTTAAAAATCAGTGGGGTGAACAGCCACTTTTTGGTGGTGCTAAAAAAAGTGGGCCGAAAAAGCGCCACGCCCTCTGCAGCAAGCTGGCGCGGCGTACCCAGGCCGGCGTAAATGGGGATGCTGACTATTTGATTCAGGCCATTGCCGGTTTGCACCTGCACGTCAAATGCATAAGGGCGCTGCTGCGGCAAAAAGTCAAAGCCGCTCAGGCTGACATACCGCCCGCTAAAGTCGGCAGTGATGCCGGGCGCGGCTGCATCCATGCGGGCAAAGCTGTAGGGGGGTAGGCCGCCCTCTACCCAGGCTTGGCCGGTAATGCTGTCGGTGTCGGGGTCGGTGGTAAAGCTGCCTACGGCGCTGACAACGTCTGTGCGGGTGGGCACTGCGCCCACCACCGTTACATCGTCAAAACCCGCTTTGCGCCCACGCACCACGTATTGCAGATCGGGGTTGATGCCGGTGATTTGCCACTGCCCATTGGTGCCGCTGGTGGTCTGGGCCACCAGGGTTTCGGTGGCGGCAGGGTCTGCACTGTCGCGCCACAGCACTTGCACCTGGGCGGCCACGGGCACGCCCGCTACGGTGGTTAGGCCATCGGGCGCTTCGCCTGCAAAGTAGCCGGGGCCGGTGAAGTCGGGCAGCGTGCTCATCCGATTAACCCCTCTTCCAGCGTAATAAATCCACCTGCAAAAATCTGGCCATCGGCGCGGCTGCTGATTTTTAAATCGCCGTCGCCGCCCTCTGCGCTGACGGTGCAGGTGGCCAGCATCTGGCCGCCGCCATCCAGCCACTCGGCCCAGGTGGGCACGCCGGTGATTTGCACCAGGTCGCCCATGGGGTCGGCCTGGGTAAGCTGGATTTGCCCGTCCACCAACACCCCGCACGGGTCAGCCAGGGTGATGGTGGCCAGCTTTTTGCGCGTGCCTGCATCTTGCGTGTCGTAAATCTGCAGCGTGCTGGGGCCTGCGCCCGCGTCGGCCAGCTGTAATGTTTTTGCATTGGCCGCTGCCTGGGCGGCAGTGGTGCGGGCGGTGTTGTGGGGGGTGGTTAGCGTCCAAGCCATGGCCTTGCTCCTTTATCCTTTAATCGCCAATGCCGGGGCGGTCAATGTCCACGCGGGCCAGGATGGCAAAGCGGTGGTCCAGCTCGGTGTAATCGCCCGGCTGCACGGCCCGCACCAGACAAAAGCCTGCGCCTGCGCCCACGGTGTTCAGGCGCACCAGGTTGCCAGCTGCCCAGCCGCTGCCCCAGCCTTCTTTTTTCATGCTGAAGTAGGGTGTGCCGGTGTTGGGGTTGATGGGGGCCAGGTCGTTGGCAATGGGTTGGCTGGCCACCACCACGCCCACGCTTTCGCCCACCACGCGCACGGTGGTGGGGGTTAAAAACTGCAAGGCCCAGCGCTGGGTGATGGCGCCGGTGTTGTCCACCAGCACGGGGTTGGCGGTGTCGTTGTACGTGGCGGTGGCCACTTTGCCGCTGGCAAAATCCAGGTAGCTCACGCCGTCCCACGCCTCTTGGTCAAAAAGGTGGCTGACGCGGGCGTAGCGGTCGCCCAGCATGAGGGCGCTGCTGATGTAGCTTTTGCCGCCCGCTGGGAAGTGGTGGGTGAGCGGGCGGTTCAGGGTGATTTTCCCGCCGATTTGCGCCTCGCGCACCAGGGCCATGTGCTCGATGCTCCAGGCGATGCGCACAGGCTGCGCCCAACCATCGCGGTTGAGGATTTGCACCGTGCCCGCGTCCAGGTCACGCGCCCAGCCGTGCAGGATTTCTTTATCGTCTGCGCCCCAAATGACGATGCGCGACAGGCGCTCTACGCCCAGGGAGATGGTTTGGTTGTCAGTCACAGCCTGGGGTGGCAGTGCGTCGTGGGTATGGACAACAGCGTAGTCGCCCACTTCAAAAATGGGCACGCGGCCATCGCTGGGCAGGCGCACGGGATTGACCCCAATAATCTCCGGGTCCACCGGGATTACTTCGTAGGCCACGGCGGCGTAGCGCAGCGTGCTCATGACCTGAGGGCTGGGCCGCCAGGCGTTGCCCGCGCCATCTTCGGCGCTGGGGTTGTACCAGGGCTCGTTTTCAATTTCGGCTTTGGGCACCATGGTGCCAAAGGCAATGCGCACCAAGCCAAACTCATAATCCACCGTGCCCACCACGCCTTGGCCCACCAACTGGCCCTGGGCGTTGCTGGTGACAATTTGCACGCCACCACCCGGGGCGGGTAGCTGCAAAGACAGGCTGCTGGGCCGCAGTGGCGCGGCAGCGGTGCGGAACACAAACACGCTGGATAGCGCCTCGCCCGCCGTGCTGGTGCAGGCCACGCGGGTGATGGTGGGGGCGGTGCGCTCCCAATTGCTCCAAGCGATGCGGCCGGTGACAAGGTCAATGGTGCCCGCTGTGGCCCAAACGCCGTCGCGGTAATACTGCACCAGGCCGCCCAGGCGGTCAGATGCCAGCGTGCCCATGGGGGAGCGCAGCAGCACGCTACCGGCAATGATGGGGGTGACGATGCCGGGCAGCAAGTCAGACACCGGGGCAAAGGGCACGGCCTGGGTGTGTTGTGTGGGGCTGGCGGCGGTGTAGTAGCTCAGTTTGACCCAGCCGCGCATTTGACCCTGATAGCCGGGCTGCAGCTCATACACGTGCGAGTAGATGCTGGGCGCTTGCACCCATTCAAAGCCGGCAAAGTTTTTGCGGAAAAGCCCGTAGCCGGTGTTGTTGCCAGCGGGGGAGCCGCTTTCTTCACCGCGTACAAACTTTGCAAGTGGTATCAACTCGACTGCATCGGGCTCAAAAGTGGCCAGGCCAGTGGTGTAGTCAATGGTGCCAATCACGGATTGGTCAGACACCAAAATGAGGTTGCCCACGCCATCATCGCGGGCCTCTTGCGTGCGCTCGATGTACTTGCCGCCGCCGCTTAAATCCACCTCCCAATCAGTGGGTAGCAGCTGGGGGCCGCCCACCACGGCCACGTCGGTGGCGGTATTCCAGCGCAGGCGCACGCTGCCGGGCACCAGGCCGCCTTGCGCGGCGGCGATTTGCAGCTTGCCATCGCCACCACGGGCGGGGGCATCGTAGCTATTTTCGGCCGCTGGAGCGGTGTCCACCTGCACATTGATTTGCGTGCCCACGGGCGGCAGGGCATTGGGCAAAAATCGGATGCGTTTGTCGCCCACGTACACGCGGCCAGTGGCATCGCCGGTGAGCTGCATGTCGGCGGCGGCCGTGGCGGTTTTGGTGCTTGCGCCATCTTGCCAGGTGATGGACAGGCCGCCGGGGTAGATGCTGGCCCCCTCGGGCAGGGCCAGCTCCAAATCTTGGTACAGGGGCACTTCGGCAGCGGGCCACACGGTTTCTTGCGTGGGCACGCCCCAGCTCAAAACAATGCTGCTGCCCACGTCTGGCAGTGCGCCCAGCGTGACCAGGTAGCCGCCGGTGTTGGGGTTGTAGGTGCCTGCGCCTTGGCCCGATTCGCTGCCGCGCAGTTGGCCGCTGCCATCATCCTGCAGCACATACCAACGGCCCTGCGCCCGGTAGCTGATAGCCAGGGTGCCCGGCTGGGCCAGGGGGATGATAAAGCCGGTGTAAGACTGGCTGCGCCCCTCGGGCGTGACCAAAATTTCTGACGTTTGCGGGATGCGCTGCAGGTAGGCCGCCGGGCGGTAGGTGATGGTTTTGGTGCCGGTGTAGCTACCAGTCAAAAGCACGCAGATGCCGTTTTGATAATCCACCGTGCCCACTTGCGTGCCGCCAGCCATCAGCAGGCCGCCCTTGTCGGTAATGGTGGTGCCGCCCGCCTCTATCCGCAGGTGGCCGGGCAGGCAGCCGCCGGGCAGCACCAGGTTGATGGTGGTGTTCCAGGCTTGCGTGGTGGTAACTGTGACATCGTTGGCCGCCCCCACAGGCAGCGCAGCACCGGCCACTGGCACGCCATCAACGATGGGGCTTTCTGCCTCGGCGCTGGGCACCACGCGTTCGTAAATGCTGGGCACGCGCACGCTAAATTGGCCCAGCACACCCGCATCAAGCAGGGGTTGCACGCCGTAATACTTGGCGGCATTGCCCCAGACGGTGTTGCGGATTTTGGTGCGGGCTTTTAGCGCAGCGTCTGTAACGCTGTCTCGCTGCGCATCAAATCCTGGGTAGTCACGATCAAGCGCCTGCCCCAGCTGCAAGGTGACAACACGGCGCTCAAAGGTGCCTTTTGTATCCTCAAAAATTTGAACGGTTTGATCTACTTTTCGCACGCTTAAAAACTGCTGCTTTGAGTCTGCAAAGCCCTCGCGGTACACCAGCACCAGCCGCTGGCCGGGCGTGGGCAAAGCGGCCTCTACCCGCTGGATGATGTTGAGCGTGCGCATGCCCTGCAGGTGGTCGCCAAAGAGCTGCCCCGAATAAGCGGCAGCCGCGATAAAGCCCGCCTCCAGCCGCGCAATGTCTTGCTGGCGCGTGGCAAAGTCGTTTTTGGTGGCCATCAAGACGATGGACACATTGGGGTCGCTGGGCGGCTCGCTCACGATGATGTTGGCCCCCATGGCCACATCGGTATTGCCGCTGGTGATGCCCAAATGCACTTGGCGCATGGACAGGTTGCCGCCCGCGCGGTCTTGCTCGCGCACGTCGCGGAAGATGTTGTTGCTCTTGCCCGACTGCAGCACAACGGCGCTGGGGCCGCCGCCGCCCTCGGGCACGTCGCTCATGACCTTGCTGGCAAAAAATTTAATGTCTTGGGTGGTGATGGTCATGACCGGTTTAAACCTCTAAAAATTTCAACGTTGGGCGGTACAGCAGCGTGGCATCCACCTCGCCATCCAGCAGCCGCCAAATTGGCTCGGCGGTAAAGCCGCCCTGGGCGTGGTCAAACACCACATCACGGGCCACGCCGCGCACGGTGAGCGTGAGCACTGCGCCGGGCAAGGCGGCCCAAGCGGCCAGCTGCAGCATGGTGGTGCGCGGCATCCAGGCTTGGGTGTAAGTGCCCTGTAGGGTGATGGTGCGGCCCGCTTGGCGCGTGGCCACGTCAATCAGCAATACGCCGATGGTGCTGTAGCCGGTGGCCTGCTCGACCGGGTGCCAGTCAAATTCATCCGTCCAATGCAGGCGGTCAGACAGGGTAATGGTGGTGCCCGCGCGGGCCAGGGTGATGGTGGTCAAGAGGCTGCTCCTTTGGCCTGGGCCAGATCGCGCAGCAGTTGCTCTGCGGCGCTTTGGCTGGCAGAGTCGGCAAAGCGCACTTGCGCGGTTTTGCCGCCGGGCAGGGTGATGTTGCTGACGTAGGTGGCACCGCCGCTGCCGCCGGGCTGGCCCGCAGCCCCAGGGCCTGCATTGCCGCGCCGGGTGGCGGCCGATTGCTGGATGCGCTCTTGCATCTCGATCTCGCGCCGGGCGTTTTCGTACTGGGCTTTTTGCACTTCAAACCAGTAGCGGCTCATGCTGATGCTGGTGCCGCCCAGTTTGGCGTTTTTGCGGGCGTAGTCGGCGCTCCATTGCTCCCACCATGCGTCCAGCTCTTGCACGTCTTTGGCTTGCTGTGCGTATGCCTGGGACGAGAAGCTGCCGCCATTGGCCGCACCAATTTGGTCTTTGATCTCTTCGCCATCTGTGCCCAGCTGCTTTGCTTTTGCCACCGCGCTATCAATGGCCGAACCAACACCGCGCCATGCGCCCTGCAAATTGCCCGTGGCGGCCGTGGCGGCATTGATCTCGCTGGCCAGCTTGAGCACCGATTTGCCCGACTGATCGACCTGCACCGCGTAGCCGCGCATGCCTGCCTCGGCCCGCACCCAGGCGGGGGCCACGCCATCGGCGGCATCAATGGCGGCCTGGGCGGCAATGCGAAAAGCCTCGCGCACATCGCGGGCGCTGGCGGTGCCGCTCTCGCGGATTACGTCGTATGCGGCGCGGCTTTGTTCGGCCGTGTTGCGCATGGCCTCGGTGCTGGTAAGGCCCAGCAGCTTAAAGGCATCGCCCACGGTGGCGATGCCAGCACGGGCGGCTGCGCTGGCCCCGCCGGTGGCATGCAACTGCTGGTTAATTTCTTGCAGCTTTTGCCCGGCGGCGGTCAGGTCGCCACGGGCTATAAGGTCGGCGTACTCTTGGCGCAGGGCGGCCACAGAAGTTGCGCTGCTGGCCATGGCTGCTTGATGATTGATAGCAGCTTGCAATTGATTTAATTGCGCTTGCGCGGTACTTTCTGCCGATTGCGCAAGTTCGTTAGTGGCTGCAGCTACAGTTTTTATAGCCTCTGCCGTGGGGGTGGAATCTGCCGCCAAGGCACTAAAGCCCGCCCGCAGGGTTTCAGCCCCCCCGGCCGCGCGGTCAAAGGCTGCGGCGGCTTGGTCAGCAAAGGCTTGGGTGACTGCACCAGTGGCCCCGGCGCTTAGGCGGATTTCGTCGGCGGCGGCTTTAAAGCTGGCAGACAGGCCGCCAAAAGTGACCTTGGCCAAGCCGTCCAAAATGAGCGCAATGCCCGATTGCACATTGCTGGCCACGCCCGCAAAAGCCTCAGCCACTTTGTAAATGACCGCCATGACCACATTGGCCCCGGTGGACATTGCACCCCACACCACCTGCACCACGCCGCCTGCCGTTTGGGCGTACTGGGTGATTTTGGCAAAAGTGTCGCCAGCGCTGGCGGCCCATGCCTGGAATTTGGCAATGATGGCCTCGACATCAAAGCTGGCAATAAAAGTTTTTACGCCCTGGGTGCCGTTTTCAAAGGCGGTTTTAATGATCTGCCCAAAGCGGTCAATGGTGCCGTCAGACACGCTGGCGCGAAAGGCGTTGGCCAGATCGTTAATGCCCTGGGTCAGCACCGGCAGCACGGGGGTCATAAGGGCGTTTTCTACGGCCTCCCACGCGCTGCCCAAGCCCTTTATGCTGCCCTGCAGGTTGTCTTGCATGACCTTGGCGGCAGCGGCCGCGCTGCCCTCGGCGTTGCGCAGCTTTTCGGCCAGGGCATCGACCGAGCCCATGCCCTGGTTGAGCAGCGATTGCAGGGCCGGGCCCGCATTCAGGCCCACTGCCAGGATGGCGTTTTTGCCTTTGTCGCCAGATGCTTCTAGCTGGCGCAAGGCTTCGTTAAAGTCGTTGGTGGTGATGCCCAGCGCGGCCAGCTCTTTTTTGAACGCGCTGGATGGGTCAGAAAATTGCGCCAGGATGTTGGCCAAGCTGGTGCCGGAACGGCTGGCATCAATGCCCGCATCGGCCAGCTTGCCCATGATGGCGGTGGTCTCTTCCAGCGTCAGGCCCACGGTTTGGGCAATGGGGGCGGCGTAGCTTAGGGCTTCAGAAAGACTGGTGACGCTGCTATTGGTGGCGTTGGCCCCTTTGGCCAGCACGTCCGCCACGCGGCCTGCATCGTCAAAGCTTAGGCCCATGCCCATGACGGCTTTGGTGACGTATTCTGCAGCGGTGGCAAGCTCTACGTCAGCGGCTGCGGCCAGGTTCAAAACGGGGTTTAAAGCCTGCACCGATTGCGTGCTGCTTAGGCCCGCCTTGGCCAGATTTTCAAGGGCGTTGGCCGCCTGGCTGGCGGTAAATTGCGTATTGGCCCCGGCATCTGACGCGGCTTTTTTCAAAGCCTGCAGCTCTTTGCCGCTGGCCCCGGTGGCGGCCTCGACGCGGCTCATAGCCGCTTCAAAATCTGCAGCGCTTTTTACTGCGCTGCCAAACGCCTGGATGCCAAAGTAGCCCGCAATGGCCACGCCCACGGCGGCCACTTTGGTTTGCAGGCGGTCAAAGACGGCCGAGGCTTCATCCTTGGCGTTGATCAGGATTTGGATGGGTTTTAGTGCCATAGCCGCGCCGCCTGCCTGCCGGGGTTAAACCATGCTGGTTTTGTAGTAGCGGCTGACACCCGTGCCCGACTTGTTCGGGTCTTGCAGGACGTTGCCCTCGACTTCCAACGTGGCAAATTCATCACCCGTAATCAGGGCCAGCGATTTGCTCACGCCTTGGCTGGCGCGGAAAATTTCGACCATGACGGGGTTGCCGCCGTCGGCCTCGTTCAGGCCCGCAAATACCAGATCCAACTCGGCGGATTTGGTGGTCAGCGCCTCGATGGTGGTGTAGCTGGCGAAGGTGTAATCAACGGTCACGGCATCGCTGTCGTCCAGGTCTTTTGCATCGGGCAAGATGTAGATGCCCTCGGGGCGCACCTCAAAATTACCGGCCGCTGTGACGGGCTTGGGGGTGCCCAGCACGTCGGTTTTAACTACCACGCCTTTTGGGGCGATGTGCTTCAGCCGCACCAGGCCGCCGCGCAAAACGGTGTGGGCCTCATTGGTGATGGTTGCGCCATTGACCGCTGCACTGGTGCCCAGCAGGGCGCGTTGCAGGTTGGTGGTGTTCAGGTCGGCCAGCTCCATTTTGATGGCCACTTCTTTGACGCGGCGCACCTCGGCGTAGGTGCCGCCGCCCAGTTTGGTCATGTCATCTTGGGTAATGACATCTTCGCTGTGCTCTAGCTCCAGCTTGAGCACGTTACCAATTGGGATGTGCGGCGTGCTCGCACCATAGGCGCGTGCATAGACTTGGCCCACCAGCATGGCGGGTTTGTAAATTTTGGAGGTGGTGACGGGGGTGGTGGCCATGGTGGTGTCCTTTGGCGTGATAAATCAAGGGGTTGGGGTTGGCGTGGGGGTTGGAGGAGCAGGGGCGGCAAAGGGGTCGGCGGCGGCTGGGTCAAAGCCGTGGCGCACGGTGCCCAGCGCAAAGGTCAGCTCGTAGCCGTACACGTCGGCCACCAGTAGCTCCATGTCGGCCACGTTTTGCAGCTCTAGCCGCGCGGTGGCTGGCAAGTGGCCCTGGGGCCGCCACTGGTGCAGGGCGGCAATGAGGGTGGTGACGGCATCATCCAGCACAGCAAAGGCGTTGCCGGGGTGACTACCCTCTACCACCAGCGCAATGCGGTAGGTGGCTTGCAGATGCACGGCGCGGGCTTTGGCATCTTGCAGGGCTGCGCCTGCAAGCCGCACATCGGCACGCGGTAGCGGCAGCCGGTCTTGCGCAGCATTGCCGTGGCCAATGGCCCAGCCGGGGCCAAGGGCCGCAGCCAAGCGCTGGGCGATAAGGGGTACGGTGCGGTACATGCGCCTACCCCCCGCGCCCAGGCTGGCCGCCTGGGAAGGTGACGGTAAAGCTGGCCCAGCCGCCCGCATCGGGCACCACGGGGGCGGTGATGCGGCAGGACTTGCCGCCCACCGTCAGGCCCGTGCTGCCTTCGGCAATGCCGGGGCAGTTGGCCACGCACAGGCTGACGGTGTGCACCACGAGGGTGGCCGCATCGGTCAGGTAGCCGCCATCGTCCTGCTGCTGGGTATCCCACAGCAGGGCAAAGGGCGGGCCGCCGTTCCACGCCCCGCTGGCGTTGGCCAGGTGGCGCAGCACAGCCGCGCTGGCTTGCTGCATGTGGCGGGCAAATGCGGGCGGCTGGGCCATGGCTTAGGCTTTCACGGTGCCGGGGCAGCCGGTGAATTTGACGTGGACCTTGGTGGCATCGGCCGCAGCAGCCGCAAAGGCGATGGCGCATGCGCCGCTAATGTCGCCAGATGCAGCCGTGCCCACGGTGAACGCCTTGGTAGCGGCCCGAAAAATCACGGCTGCGCCCTGGGTGATGGCAGTGCCGGCCACTTTGGGCACAGCAAAAACACCGTCAATGGCGACTGAGCCGGTGGCCCCGACGGCGATGTCAGACAGGGCCACGCCCAGGATGGTGCCAACGGCCACGACGGAGCCGCTGGCAATGGGTGCGCCGGTGGCGTTGGTGTAGTCCAGCACTTTGCCGGGTTGGATGTGGTTATTAGCCATAGTGTTTTCTCCAGTTGGCAAAAGATGGTTTACGCGCCAGCGTTGGTGGCAATGCCGCGCCAGTCGTGGGCGGCCACGCCGTAGTCCAGGCGCACTTTGAAGCGGGCACCGTCGGTATCGAAAGCGTCTTGCTGCTCGATGTAGGGGGTGTCGATGCCGTCGAGGAATGCCACTTCAATGGCGGCGGCCGATTCGTTGGGGTTGGTCAGCGCGTAGTAGCGCGTGCCCGACAGGCGGGGGGTGCCAACGATGTCGGTAAACAGGCCCAGGCTGACGTTGGGGGTCAGTGCGTTTTTGCTGGTGCTGGGCTCGTACTGTGCCTCGTTGAACAGCTTGGCTTGGGCTTCCAGGCCGACGGGGCCAAGCCATACGGCGGGGCGCAAGTCCAGGTAGTCGTTGCCGGAAATGTCCATGTGCTTGGCCATCAGCACGCGGAACTCGTGCAGCGCGGCGCTGCTGATGGCGGCACCGGTGGCGATGTTGCCGTGGGATGCGTGCAGCAGGGTTTTGCCATCTTCCATGACCGGGCCAAGGCCGCTGTTTTCGCGCAGCAGGGCGTACACGTCAGCCTCTACCGTGCGGGCAGCGGCGCGGCCCATGGCGGCGGACTGGTCGGTGAACGCGCCCAGGTCATCGTTGATGATCATCTCGCGGCTCAGGTTGATGATGAAGCCCTTGGTGGCTGCCGTCATGCTGGACTTTTCGCCGTCGGGGATGGCCACGGATTTGTATTCGCCCAGCTCATTCTTGGGCTGCAGGTTGCCCAGGCTGCCGACGCGGAAGCGGTGGTGGGCGCGGAAGTCCGACACTTGGCCGCGCTTGCAAAAGCGCTGCCAGGTCAGGGCCTGGGTGGCGTAGCTGGCCAGCAGCACGCGGTGGATGGCATCGGTCAGCAGCACCGGGAAATCGCTGGTGGACTGCGTAAATGCAGCGCTGACGATCTCGCGCTTGTCTTTGCCCTTGGCACTGACACCGGCAGATTCAAGGCTGGCGCGTGCCATTTCCAGCAGGCTCATGCCGCGGTAGGGGTTGCTGCCCATGGCCTGGGCTTGCTCGCGCGTGGCGTGGCCGCTGCGCACCAGCAGGGCGGTGACGGCGGCGCTGCGGCGCTTATCGGTCTCATCCTCGACGGTGGTCAGATGGCCAGCGACGGGGGTGGCGGTGCTGCCCAGGTGGGCCAGCAGGCGGGCACCGGCAGCGTCGGCGGTTACGGCGTGATCGTCTTCGCACTGCTGCAGCAGGGCTTGCACGCCGGGGCGGTCGGCAAAGGACGCGAAGGCGGCACGGATGGCGGTGCGGCGATCTTTGTCTGCGGCCAGAATTTCGGCGGTGCTGGCAGCAGCGGGGGCGGGGGTATGGTCACCACCGCCTGCGGCAGTGGGCTTTGCGGTATGGGGCATGGTTTCCTCTTTCGCGGGGGTGGGCGCAGCGGCTGCTGCAGGGGTGCTTTTTGCTTGCTGCGCGGCGGCAGCGGGAAAAGAGCGGTAGCGGCTTTGCGGTAGCGCTTGACGCGCGGCGGCAGCAATGGGGGTGGCATCGGTGATGCTGTCGATCAGGCCCAGCGCCAGCGCCTCGGCGGCGGTGTAGTAGTGGTCTTTGCCATCGGTAAGCAGGGCCAGCATCTCTGCTTGCTTGCCCGTCTTTTGCGCGTAGCTGGTGGCCATGGCCTGGGCCCAGGTGTCCAGCTGGTCGGCCTGGTCGCGCAGCTCGGCGGCGTTGCCTGCGGCATACGTCCATGGGGCGTGAATCATGTAAATGGCGTTTTCGGCCATGCACACGGTGTCACCCCCCAGGGCGATCAGGCTGGCAATGCTCATGGCCATGCCGTCAATCTCGGTGGTGATGGGGGCGCGGTGGCGGCGCATGGCGTTGTAGATGGCCAGGCCATCGGGCACGCTGCCGCCCAGGCTGTTGATGCGCACGGTGATGGCATCCACGTCCAGCGCTTGCAGCTCGGCCACAAAATTGCGGGCGCTGGTGGTTTCTTCCCACCAGCTTTCGCCAATGTCGCCATAAATCAAAATCTCGGCGGCGGACTGCACGCCAGCAGAGGCGGCGGCCTGCGCGGTTTTGCGGCGGATGGCGTACCAGCTGGCGGGCTGGTTGGGTTTATCGCTCATAAAAAAATGCCTCTCAAAAGTCCCGCAGTGCGGGCAATGAGAGGCAGTGTCTGGATTTTCGAGTCCAAAAAATAGGGAAGTTTCTGGACTTTTTGCAAGCGGGCCTACGTCACGCTTTTGCGCCCCGCGCCTTCTTCCTGCTCTTCGCCGGGTTCGCTGGTGGATTGGGTTTGCCCTGCGGCCTTTGCATTGGCTGCATCGCTGGTAAAGCGCAGGCCGCGCTCTTGCGCCTCGCGCCGCCATTCGGTGATTTGCTCCAGCATCTCGCGCGGGTTTCCGCCCCGGCGGCGGATGATTTCCACCTCGCTGGCAAAGCCACTTTGCGCCAGCAGCTCCCAGGCTTTGGCCTCTTTCAGGGGGTCAATCCACGGCATTTGCTGTCCGATCAGCAGGCACTCGGCCTCGGTGCCGGGCTGCACGTCTTTGGGGATGGGCAGCACGCCGCTAAGGTGGGCCACGTGCACCAGGTTTTCATACACGGGCAGGCTGATTTGCCCGGCAAAATCATCGGTCAGCACGGCGTAATGCACCCACTGCTCTACCAGCTCTTGGCGCAGTGCGCTATAGGTGCCGTCGTAGTCGCGGCTGATGCTGCTGTAGCTGGCCCCCACGCCAGCAGCGTAGGCCCGCAGTTGGCCGCTGCGCCAGCTGACCAGGTTGGGGTTGGGCCGGTTGGTGTCGATCATGCCGATTTCTTCACCCACCTTGAGCCCGTCAAAAATCATGCCGGGCTGCATGCGCAGGTTGCGTTCGGCCTCGGCCTCGCCCTCTGCCGGGTGCTCATACCCCTCGGGGCCGGGGATGCGCTTGACGTAAGCGCCCATGCTGGCGGCAATTTTGGCGGCAATGCGCTCGCTTTCTTCGTAGTCTTTTAAATCCTCCACGCGCGTGAGCACGCTGGCAAACTCGCTCACGCCGCGCACTTGGTGCAGGCGGTCCATGGTGGACAGGTGCAGCATGTTGGCGGCGGGCACGGTTTTAAGGTCGGCCGGGCTGACCCAGGCCCCCGCCTCGCGCGGGTCGTGCTTGTGGCACAGGTAGCCGGTGGGGCGGCCCCAGGCATTGAGCTGCACACCCTGGCGGATGCCCCGGCCGGGGTCGTTGTATTCGATGGGGACAAAATCCGGCTCTAGCAGCTCAAGACTGTAGGGCACCGGGCTGCCGTGCACCAGCCCAGCAGCAGGGCCAATTACCTGCTGGGCAAAGGCCTCGCCATCGCGCAGCCAGGTATAGGCCAGCATGCGCTCTGCTTGCGCCCAGTGCAGGCGGCCAGTTACCTCGGGCCGCTTGCACCACTGCCGGTGCAGGGCCCGCAGGGCGGCGGCGTACTCGGTGTGGATGCTGCCGTCTTTGCGCCGGGGCTGGGGCTCGATGCCGATGCCGGTTGCGCCCACCACGTTGTTTACCAGGGTGCGCAGCACGCCACGGGTGATGTCGTGGTTGCGCTCCAGATACCGGGCGTGATTGCGCAGGGCCACCGCGCCGCGTTGGGCCAGATCGTTGGGGCTGGGGTTTTTGCGGGTGTGGTCTTTGCGCAGGCGGCCGGGCTTGGCGGCATCGTAGTGCGCCAGCACGCGCCGGGCCTGGGCGCGGCGCACGGCGGCTTGGGGGTCGTACAGGGCGACAAAGCGATCCAGAAAATTCAGCATGCGATGCTCCAATTAGCTGCGGCTAAAGTCGGCCACGCCGTAATTCACGCCGCAAAAGCTGCCGCCGCAGCGCCCGGCCTGGCTGTGCAGCACGGCGGCCACGTGGGCGCGGGCTTTGAGCAGGGCATCCACGGTTTGGAATGTGACGGTGCGCCCGTTGTAGGTGCTGGTAAGGGTGCCGCTGGCGATGGTGGCATCCAGCGCATCGAGATCGGCTTGAGTGAGGGCCATGGTGCTTTCCTTTGCAATTTGCTTGGGCGGCAAATTACACGGGTCGCAGTCCAGAAAAAAGGGAAGGTTCTGGACTTTTTAAAGGCTCACAATCGCTCGCCCAGGTCAAGCAAAAAATCTGCCGACAGTGTGCAGCTGTCGCCAAACTCAACACCCTTGCCCAAAAAAGGCCGGGGGCTGATTTGCACGTAGCGGCAGCGGTACTCGCCCAGGTCGTGCTTGCTGCTTGCAATTTCCACCACGTTTCCGCTGGGCAGGCGAAAGCGGTCGCCCGCTTTGATTTCAGTCATTTACTGCTCCTTTTTTCAATCCATTGAATGCGCTCTTGCACCTTGCCCTGGGGCAGGGGCGTAAAGCGGATGCAGATGCGTGGATAGTCCCCGCTGTGGGTTGCGCCTGGGCTTTTGTCTTGCTTGCACGCCCCAAAGCCGTGGCGGGCCATGGCCGGGGCATCGCGCAGGCTCCAGTGCTGGCAGGCAATGCAGGTGACCATGCTCATGGCGCAGCCTGCACGGCAGGGCCGGTGCCGCCAATGCCGTTGCGGCTGCTGCCGTTGCGGCTGCGCTGGCCGACGATGGCGTACAAGGTGCTGCGCTTGATGCCGTGGCGGCGCATGACCTCTGCCCCATTGGTGCCGTCAAATTCGCGGCGCACGGCCGCATTGCGCTCTTCTTTGCCCGGCGCTGGGATGTAAAGCCCGCGCTGCCCCAGGCGCACCCCGCCGTACCGCTGGCGCAGGCCGCGCACGATGGCGCTGGCCATGCGGGTGGCTTCACCCTCGCTCACGCCCAGGCCTGCGCGGGCAATGTCCACAATGTCGTAGGTCAGCTGTAGCACGGCATCCTCTGCCTGGCCGGGGGTCATTTGGGTGGTGGTCATAGGCGGGAGCTCCATTCGTCAGATGCAAAAAAATGATTCCGCGCGGGCCGCAGTGCGGGCGCTGGCGCGGGGGGTGGTGTAGTGGTGGGTGGCAGCACAGGCGCTGGTGCCACAGCGGCCGGGGCGCTAAACAGGTCGGCCGGGGGTTGCACAGCGGCCTCCAGCCGCGCCCATTGCGCATCGGTGTATTTGTGCAGGCCCAGGCCCATAGCGGCGTGCATGGCGTAGTTGCGGTTGTCCAGCTGCTCGTTGCGTGGGCGGCGCTTAATCCAGCGGTACGATTCGCGGCCATTGACGCGGGCCAGCACGCGCTGCTCTGCGGTGAGCTGCTCATAAAATTCGCGCGGCAATTCGTCAGAAAAATGCACGTAGCCGGGGCCGGGTTGCTGGATTGCCAGCTGCCCCAGCAGCAAGTCTTTGGCCGCATCTACGCCCACGCGCCACAGCTTGATGCCGCGCTGCACTTTGCGCCCGCGCCAATTGATTTCTTGCAGGCTGCTAGGGCCAAGGATGGGCAGGTTGTCGTTGCCATCGCCTTTGATGGCCCGCAAGCTTTTAATCTGGTGCTGGGCGCGGCTGACCCAGTTGTAAACGGCGTGTGTTTGGTCTGAGCTATCAATGCTGGTAGCAGACAGGCCCATGGTGAGCCCGCCATCGGCCTGGGGGTAGCGCCGCTGCAGGTACTCCAGCACAGGGCCCCACTCTTCATCCACGGCCGGGTTGCCGTGGATAACGGCCACGTCAATCACCCAGCTTTCAAGCCCACGGCCCCAGCCATACACGGTGATTTCCCAGCGATCGCGCTGCACGTCCACGCCCGCCGTTAGCACCAGCGCACCACGGGGCACGGTGCACAGCTTGTACGGCTCGGCACGGGCTTGCAGGGCGTGCTCATCGGTGCGCTCGCCTGCCAGCTCCCAGGTCTCGCCCAGCGTTTCATTCACAAAAAGCTGCATGGGCCCCACGTCGCCTTTTTCCAGGGCTTTGAGGGCGTTTTCAAATTCGGTCACGATGTCCGCCCACGCACGCTGCGGGCTGTAGGCCGTCCACACATGCACGCCCAGGCTGCGCGGCGGGGTGCAGGGCATGCCCTGGCTGTCGCGCCACACGCGGTCGGGGCCGTAGCGCTTGCCGGTGCGCTCGCACACCCACGCGCCGCCCACGGGCACACCGGCTGGCATGTAGTCGGCCTGGGTGATGCTTTCGCGGCAGTGCGGGCACACATGGTGCACGCTGGCGGGGTTGCCGCGCTCCCACTTCATGCCGTGGGGCTTGTCTTTGCCACCCCACAGCAGGGGGTGATCTGCGCCGCAGTGCTTGCAGTCGATGTGGTAGCGCACCAGGCCATCGGCCTCATCTACCGCGTCCTCAATGTGGCACAGGCCTTTGAGCAGCGGGGTGCTGCCGCACACCAGCTTGGGGTACGGCGCACCCTCCAATCGGCCACGGGCCAGGCCACGGGGCGGTCCAGCCTTCTCGATGCTGCGGTCAAACTTGCTGATTTCATCCAGGATGGCCACGGCCACCGTGATGCGCCGGTAGGCCCGCGATGCTTTGCCGCCCAGCAGGTGCAGGGCTGAATCACGAAAAGGCTTGTATTTGATGGTTTCTTCGCTGGCCCCCTTGCCCGCCCGGCGGGCCTTGTTGATGGCCGGCACGCCAGTGGCAGGGTCAAGCACCGGATCAATCTCGCTTTTCACATAGCTGTCGCGGTCATCATCGGTGGGCTGCCACAGGGCTTGCTTGCGGCGGCGGTGGGCGATGTTGTAGGCAACTAAGGCGGTCACGCACTTGGTATACCCAATGCGTTTAGCCTTCATAACGTCCAGCTCCTCGATGCGGTCATCGCTCATAAAGTCCAGGATGCCCACCTGAAAAGCCCAGGCCACCCATGCGCCCTTGGTGTGGCTGCTTTCGCCCGCCAGCTTGAAGTGGTCACGCGCCCAGTCGCCCAGGCGCTGGGGTGGCTCGGCCCGCAGGCTTTCCAGCCCCAGGCGCACGGCGGATTTAATGGATTCGGCCGTCTCGGGGTGGATGGTGGGCATGGTGGTCATGCGGCAAACAGGTCTTGCACAACGCCGCGCTCGGGTACGCAATGGGGGCTGCACCACAGGGTTTCGCTTTGGCGATTGGCAATGGCTTCGTCGGTGCGGGCGTAGCCGCCGCCTGCCTTCCAGGTGCGGGTGTGCCAGCCTTGCGCCAGCAGCGCGTCGTGCTCGCCCGCGTGGCCGCACAGCACGATGCGCAGTTGCGGGTTGCCGCCGTTGATGGCGCACCACTGGCGCACGTCGTCTGCAATGCCCTGCCCCATACCGCCTGCGCTGTAGTCCATGTCGCCCTTGGTGTAGGGAGGGTCGAGGAATACCGCCGTCAGGCCGTTGTAGGTGGTAATGCTGTCTTTGACGACGCGGCCCCAGTCGCCGCAGGTAACGCGCACGTCGCGCAGGCGCTGGTGCAGCTCGCGCATCCATGCGCGAATGAACTCGCCGCGCGCGGTGCTGCCGTCTGGCAACTTCCGGTTGATGCCCCGGCCTCCACCGCCCAGCTGCGGCAACTTCCGGTTGATGCCCCGGCCTCCACCGCCCAGCTGCGGCAACTGCCGGCAGATGCCTTGGCCTGCATCGCCCTCTTTGCACACCAGGCGGGTGCCGTCGTGCACCCAGGGGCCGTCGCCGCTGCACCAGCCGCCGCCGATCCAGTTGCAGGCACCCCACACCCACCAGCCTGCGCTGCGGGCGTCGTACCAAGCGGGGTCGGCACAAAGCTGCTCGGTGATTGGCTGGCGGTGGCGCACCAGCCAGCTGTGGCGGGCCATCAAGTCCACCTCGTTCACGGGCCAGTCTGCGGCGTGGGCTACGGCATCGGGGTCGTGCGCAAGGGCGCGCCAGAAGTTGGCCACAAAGCCGTCAAAGTCGTTGATTGTTTCGATGCGGGCGGCATCGGGCGGCGCAGCCAGCAGCATGGCGGCGCTGCCTGCAAAGGGCTCCACGTAGTTGTCCACCCGTCCGAAGGCGGGCCATACGGTTTCAGCCGCTTTGCGCTTGCCGCCGAAGTACGGGAATGGGGCCTGCAGGGGGGTGGTGGTCATACGGTGGCGTCTTCCTCAAACAGCTCGGGGGTGTCGTCTTCATCTTGCCCGGCCAGCATGGCATCCAGGCCGTCGGCCACCAGGGCGGCGGTGCCGCGCAGCCATTCATTGCGTGCGTTGGCAATCACTTGCTGCACCGTGGTTTTGGCTTCGTCCGGCAAGTCGGGGCAGGCTTTGCGCAGCGCACCTTCCAGCTGGTCAAAGCGATCAACCACGGCGCTGGCCGCCATGCCCAGCACATCGGCCAGCAGGCCAACGGGGGCAAATTCTTTGCGGGCCACGGCGTTTTTAATGGCCTGGCCCTCGCGTTGCTCGCGGGCCAGGGCTGCGCGTTCTTGCACCAGGTCAAGGTCTCCAGCCCCTTCTCGGCCAGCTGCACGTTCCCGCAATTGCCGGATGTACCGAATGCGCCATTCTCCCAAGCTTAAAGCGGCGCTATCCAGCCCCCATTCTGTTGCGATTTCTCGTACCCTGCGGTCTGAAATGTCGAGGTGGGCGGCTATTTCTGATTGTTTTGGATTTTCTTCTTGCCCTTCTATTTTAGATAGCAGGTAATCAATGTAGTCATGAATCAAGTGTTGAGCTGAATAGTCATTGCGCCCATCCCTTCTTATTTTCCCTTGCTGTACTAGCTTTTCCAGTTCAATTGGCGCAAGTTTCAGCAAAAGCGCTGCTTGGTCATGCGTTGTCATTCTGGCTTCCAGTCGGCAAAGTCTTTTGAAAAGCTTTTAATGCTGTCAAAATAATTTTTATGGTGATAAAACAATCCTGCATCTGCTGTTATGCAAGTGTTCTCGGTTCTTGGATTTGTATTTATGTTTGCCGACGATTGTATAACCCAGCATTTGTCCCCTGACCTCATTAAAAATACTTTGCTGTGGTTTCTGAAAACGCAAAGCCTCCCAGGTGTCATGGAAACAACTCTTTTTAGCTCTTCTGTTTCTTTTGCGTATGTTCCTGGGAAAATTTCTCCCACGTATGCGTCCAGCCATGCGATTTCTCCTGAAAGAATCCATTCTTCCAATTGCTTGACATCTGTTAAAGCCATACACCATGTTGAAAAAGCAACATAGTCCATTTTGTTGTTTTTAATGATGTGCTTTGCGAATGACAGGCTGTCCACGTCGCCTGATGACATTACGTGCCATGTTTCGCCGTCTTTTATCTCGCTTGGTAGTATTTGGTCAAGGACGCTTTCTGATTTTGCGCGTCTTGCTTCGTGCTTTGTTTTTGTGCAATAGGCACGTGCCTTGAATGCAAAGCCATTTATTTGCTCTTCAAGCTCTTTGTTTTTTGGGAGCAAATCTTGGAAAAGATCATCACAGAAAGACATAAATCACCATAAATAAAGCGGAACCCCCTTAGGAGGTATGCGAAACAGTCCAACAGCGCGGCAGCATGACCCGCACGCGACACCCTCCCGGGAGTACCTTTTGCACATTGCGTCACCCTCCCCGCGCCCGCAGGCGGGCCAACGATTCGCGCAGCGCACGCTCTAGCTCTTCGGCGGCGATGGTGGGGATGGCATCGCGGGCGGTTTGCTCCAAAGTCAGCTTGCGGCTGTACTGCACCAGCCGCCGAAAGGCGAACACCATGCGCAGCGCACCCATTGCATCGCGCGAATAGATGCCGGGGCTTACCCCCTGCGCATTGCCCACCGGCATCACGAAGTAGCGCGTGCCGTGCCGGGCATTGGCGCGGGCACGCCTGTCTGCATCGCGGCTGATCGTCCTGTCGTAACCCCTGGTCACCGACGTGGCCACCTGGCGCAGCACGGCAATGATGGTGCTGCGCGGCACGTTGCCGTAGCCGTTGCGCTCTACCCCACGCCCCGGCACAGTGATGTAGCCCTGCGGCATAACGCCCGAGGCAATCAAAGAGCGCTCAAACTTTTTGACCACACGGCCGCCACCGTACTCGTGCTGCTGCAGATACTCGGCTTGCGACAAGCCCCGGCTGTTCACATCTTTGATCGCCACCTTGGCCGACAGCTTATTGGCCCGCGCAGGCTCAATGCGCACCGCCTTGCGCGTGAAGGCCATGGGGTTATCCACCTTGGTGTCGATGCGCTCTTGCCACACAGCACTGGCCCGCTTGGCCGTGCGCGTCAAGCCGGTAGCCGCAATGGCCGCCAGCCGCCGCTCAGACACCCCGGCCAACTGCGCCCGCAGTTGCTGCAGGCCAGTCAGACGCACATCTATCCGCATTGCCTCGCCTCCTCATCGCGCAGCATCAACTCCAATCGCGCCAGGGCACACCATGCGGCGTGCGCCGCGTGCACCAGGCCAGACTCTGCATCGCAATGCTGCCCAGCAGCCTCGGCCAGCAGGTGCCGATACATCGCATCCGTGTAGCGCTCAAGCCCATTTGGCACAGACACCCAGCCGTTGGCCGTGTATTTTTCAGCGCCAAACGTTGCGACCTCTGACACACTCAGCAGCGCACGGGCAAATCCATGCACCACCAAGCTGGCACGGGGCTTGCCTTGATCCAGCTTGACACCGACATTGGCCGCGCTCATATCGCCGACACCTTGGCCCGCAGGCCCATGGCAACCTGGGCACTCTCGCGGGCATAGCGGCCCACGCGCTCGCCAGCGGCCACGCGCTCAAGGATGCGCTTGGCCCAATTGCGATTAGCCGCACCACCACCCACCGACAGCGACTGCCGCGCCACCGGGCCCAGCTTGGCCATCTCGGCGCGAATGCGCTCAGGATTGGCGGGCGGTGCGGGCAATTGCGCCACCTCGGCCGCTGGGGCCAGGCGGCAAAGATTGCGAAACTCGATCACATTCGGGCAGCGCTCGGGCAAGTGCTCCAAAGCCCAGGCCACGTCCTGCAAGCGGCCAGCAAAGCCGCCCAGCTCATGCGCCCAAGCGGCCTTGGCATCAGCCACCGGCACGCTCCCCAGGGCGCGATCCCACGCCGCGCCATACGTGGCATTCAGGCGGGCAAACAGACGGTCAATCGCAACAATCGGAAAACTCATTTTCAGCACTCCAAAGCCGGAAAAACGGCACCACCAGCCACCAGGCCAGCAGACGCATCAATCACAAAATCTTGCACAGGGGGCAGCTGCTGGGCCGCCGCACGATCGGGGTGAATGCGGCCGGTCATTTCCTCCCACCGCGCCCAACCGGCTTCGCGGTCCTGCTGCGCAAACGACTGGGGCTGGCCCACCTGCACCCGCTGGGCAGACGATTGGCGGCCCTGCAGCCACTCAGCCTTAAAACCGCGCCAGCCACGGGCGCAGCACTCCTGCATCACCTGCTGCAGCGTCAGGCCAGCTTTGGCAGCCTGGGTGCGCAGATCACTCACCGCCGTGGCCGTCAGCGGGGCCTTGTGTGCTTTGCGCAGAGCGACAAAATCCTGCAGCACCAGCGGATCAACATCATCAATTTTGAAAATCTGCCCAACCATCTCGCTGCGCTTTTGCGCGGCTTTGACGGTTCCCTTTGGGTTAAGTGATGGTTCTATGATGGTTATGGGTGCAGATTCTGCGGGGGTGGGGGGTGCAGATTCTGCGGGGGGGGGTGCAGATTCTGCGGGGGATGGGCGCAGATTCTGCGGGGGTGCAGATTCTGCGGGGGTGCAGATTCTGCGGGGGTTAATGCGGTACAAAGTGCTGCGGCCAATGCGCTCCACACGCACCACCACACCATCCGACTCCAGCGCCAAAATGTGGCCCTGCACAGCCCGCACAGACATGCTGCAGCGCTTGGCAATCATGGCAATCGATGGGTAGCACTCCCCTTGGTCATTGGCGTTATCGCACAGCGACAGCAGCACAAATTTGCGGCCAGAGGGCAACTCAGCCTTCCACGCCTCGGTCATAAGGGCAATACTCATACCAGCCGCCCCTGCTGCGCCACGGCCCGCAGGGGGCAAGCGGCCTGCCCCGTCACAGAGCAGCGCCGGGGTTTAAGATATTCAACCAGGCCTGACAGCACCAGCGCATTAATCGGCCCGGTCAGGCTATTGACCTCTTTCCATTCGCCCGACTTGCTGGCGTGCCACTCGCGCAGCTCTTTGGTGGTCAGGCTCACCACGCCCTCAGCGTGAGCGCGGATCAAAGACAGGTACAAACGGCGCTGCAGCGAATCGCGCCGCTTGCCGCTAATGGCATCAAAGGCGGCCGCTTTCACAGCCACCGTATCGACTACGGCAGTGGGGATATTCATGGCTGCTGACCCCCATAGTTTTCCTGGGCATCCGCGCCCGCAGCGCTGAACATGGTGCTCAGGGCCTGGTAACGCAACTGGGCCCGCCGCACATCCCCAGCCAGGAGGCCGCGCATGTACTCAGCCCAGCTCAAGCCCTCTTCAGACGCCAGGCATTTAAGCTGGTGCATCTCGGTGGGGGACATCTTCACCGTGATGGATTCAGTCAATTTTTCACCCATGGGGAGCCTCTTTTTTGATAGCTGCAGGCGCAATAGCAGCATTGGTTTCACCGGTTTTTAAAAACAAATCGGGATATTCGAGCTTCACGCGCGATGGAATGCCACGCACCAGCCAGTTTTGAACCCGTTGTGGACTTGAAAGGCCAAGCATCCTGGCCAAGGCTGTAGCGCCGCCATAGCGCAAGATGATTTGAGCGTCAGGATGGGTTTTCATAACCCTCGATTAAACACCACGTTTAACCAAAAGTCAAACGCTACGTTTAACAACGCTTTGTTTAAACTCAAAATAATCAAAGCAATGCACGAAACAACCACCCGCCTTTACATCGCCGCTCAAAAAATTGCCAACACCACAGGGCAATCAGCAGTCGCGCACCTGCTCAACGAGTCGCCCCAAACCGTCAAAAACTGGGAATCAAGGGGAATGTCTAAAGCAGGCATCATCAAAGCCGCACAGATAATCGGCTGCAGCGTCGATTGGCTAATCTCGGGCACACCGCCTATGCGCCCCAGTAATATCGAAGAAGCACCCAGCACGCGCGGCTTGGTGCCCCTGATCTCATGGGTGCAGGCCGGGGCCTGGTGCGAAGTGCCAGAAAGCTGCTCTATGCCCCAGGCGCAGGGCATCCTGAGCAGCTACCACGACAGCCCCACCTACCTGCCCTGCCCGGCACCGCACGGCCGCAGCACTTTTGCCCTGCGCGTCAAGGGCGACAGCATGACGGCCCCCTATGGGCGCAGCTACCCGGACGGCTGCATCATCTACGTGGACCCCGAACGGCGCAGCCCCGTCAATGGCGACCGCATCGTGGCCTGCTTGATGGACGCGGGCGACCACGAGGTGACCTTCAAAATCTACAAAAACGAAGATGGCCGCCAGTGGCTGGCCCCGCTCAATACCCAGCACCCACCGCTGTTTGAGCGCTTTACCGTGCTTGGCACCGTGATCGGAAAATGGGAAGATGGCTAGCAGACACACAAGGAAACCACCACCCACCCCCCTGAAAAGACAATGAAAATCCGCACCCTGCCCATCCTGCTGGCCGCTACGCTACTGGCCACGCCCGCCCTGGCCGTTTACAAATGCAAATCGGCTAGCGGCAGCACTACCTACCAGGCCACCCCCTGCGCCAACGACAGCGGCGGCCAGATTGACGTGCGGCCCGCAGCGGGCTACAGCCCTGCCAACACGCCAGAAAATTTAGAAGCAAAAACAGGCGATAGCGCAGATGCAGCAAGCGGTAACAGCTATCAAAAAAAAGACGGCCCGTTTAACGAAAAATGGCGGCGCATGAACTTTTTACGCAACCGTGGCGTGCCCGATGCCAATGCCGCCCTCAATCACCACAACAACACCTGCCGCCACACAATGGCCCAGCTAGAGGCCAAAAAAACCCAAGCCAACAACAACCTGGCCGGGGCCACGTGGGAGCAATCCATATCGGCTGAGATGCAGGCCCACGCCACCATGTGCGACATGCGCAGCCGCGAGCTAATCGCCCACCGCGACCGCTTGGAGCAAGAGCTGCGCCAGCTGCAAGCCGAAAACCCTTAATCAATCACCAACCAAAGGAATCTAAAACCATGGCCAACTACATCGAAGAGCAACTCAAAAGCTGCAGCAAATGCCAAAAAACAACAAAACATTTCCGCAACAACAGCAAATCCAGTGGCTTTATGCTGCTGGTACACCTCATTCTGACGGTGTGCACCTTGGGTGTCTGGCTGGCGCTGGTGATTATTTGGAAAATTCTGAACACCAAAATTGGCGGCTGGAAATGCAGTGAATGCGGTTGATGACCAGCACGCCACGCCACAACACCCCCCCACCCACCGCCCACCGAGGCGGTTTTTTTACGCCAAAAACAAAATTTAAACAAAATGATTGACAGGTGGTTAAACGTGGTGTTTAATCCAACCCATCGCAGCACACAAAGCCGCGATGGGTGCCAAGCGATCGAGCCAGCACCCACCCCGCTCTTGCAGGTGGCACGCCTGGGTAAACACAGCGCCAGCGCGGGTGGCAGCGCTATACAAGAACCGTTTAGGCCATCGTCGTGTACTCACGGCGCACCCTCCCGGATGGGGCAAAGGGCAGCGCTGCCGGGGAAGCCTCGCAAAGCACCAACCCCTGGGGCTTGTACGGGGGTGAGGCAAACCGGGATGCCAACAGCAACAAAGCCCGCCGCTGCACGCGGTGACTGCTTGGAAAGACAGGCAAAAACCACAAGCGCATTTTGCAAAGTGCGCTTTTGTTTTTTGCAAAGGACGGGAGCATGGGACGCGGATCAAAACACGGCCTGCACCGCGATGAATGGGAGCAGCGCCGCACCGAATTTGTGCGCCGTGGGCTAGAGCTGCCGCAAGCCAAGCTCATGCCGCTGGACGTGGCAGAAATCAGGTCGGCGGCACGCCAGCGGCAATCGCTGCGCAGCCACATCGCCAGCAACCTGAGCAATGCCGCCCTGGCAAAAAAGTTTGGCGTGCATGAACGCACGATTGAAAAAATACTGAGCCGCGAGACGTGGAGCCAAGAAATTTAGGAGATTTTAAAAATGCACCGATAGCCCGGCGCGGCCAGCGCTGCCCGACCCCTCCAGGGCTTTTTGGAGGGCCATCAAATCAACTGCTGGACTCGCTCATTTCGTGGCCGCCAGAAATGGCTTGCGCGAACCCTGGTAACCCGTCACCCGGCGGTTGATTTGATGGTGCTGCGCAATTGGCCGCGCAGCGTGCGGATATGAGCAAGGTAGTACCCCCAAAAGGGAGCAAGAGCCGCAGCAACCAGCCGCCAGCCGCAGGCGGGCCATCAACCAGTTTTTTTAACTAGAGCCCCCAAAAGCTGCCCGATTGCAGCGGGCCCAGGCCGGGGAAAAGCGCCTGGTGACCACCTCCATGCCTTGGCGCCGTGGTCTGCAAACGCACCGAGAACGGCAGCAAATAGTGATTTGCCCGCGCTGGCCCGCAGCGCACCCATACACCCACCACCCAGCCCGCCAGCACCTTGCTTGGCGGGCTTTTTTGCACCCAAGGAACCCCGCATGCCCACCCTGCACCCGTACACCATTCACTGCGCCGGCCAAAAAGTCACCGTGCTGGCCCGCAGCGCGTGGCACGCGCTTGACCACGGAATGATTATTTTTGGGCACCTGGGCGGCATCAGCGTCAAGCGCCAGTGCGCAGCAGGGGGCGCGGTATGAGGCACCAGCACCTACCCTTTGAAATGACCGGCCCACACACCAGCCGCCGCCAGCTACGCAGCCGGGCCGCATGGCGCAGGGTGGCCATCATCGCCGCCCTGTATGCCGCCATGGCTGCTATCACGCTGGTGCTGACCTAGCCCGCAACCACCAACACCACCCACACCACCACGCACAAAAAGGACTTGCCCATGGCATCTATCAACAAAGCCATCATCGTCGGCCACCTGGGGCGCGACCCCGAGACGCGCACCTTCAGCAGCGGCGACCAGGTGACCAACATCACCATCGCCACCACCGACAAATGGCGCGACAAAGCCACCGGCGAAAACCGCGAAGCCACCGAATGGCACCGCGTGGTGTTCAACGGCCGCCTGGCAGAAATTGCCGCCCAGTACCTGCGCAAAGGCGCACTGGCCTACATCGAGGGCAGCATCCGCACGCGCAAATGGACTGACCAGCAAACCGGCCAAGAGCGCTACGCCACCGAAATCCGCGCCGACACCCTGCAAATGCTCAGCAGCCGCGACCCCCACCACCCCCACCCGGCGGCGCACTACACGCCAGCACATGCACCCGCCCCCGCACCCGCACCAGCCCCCACGGGCGATGCCGCCTACGGCACCTACGCGCCACCCGCCCACCATGTAGCCCGCCCACCAACCCCAGCCCAGGCGGCACCCCAGGCCCAGGCCCAGGCCATGCCGGTGCCAGAGCAGGACATTCCGTTCTAAACGGTCACCCAACGCCTGAGATAACCGGCTGCGCAGCAGTCCGAGTTAATTGACGGGTTAGAGCAAAACATATTGAAAGAACACACCATGGAAAACCAACACCAAAAAATCAATGGTTACCGCGAACTTAGTCAATCTGAAATTGACGCAATTAATGAAATCAAATCCAAGGGTGTAGAACTTGGTGAGTTGGTTGCAAAATTGCGTGGAATGGATGGACTAGACCAGCGGTGGCTAAGTATCGGCGCAACCGATTTGCAAACTGGGTTAATGGCACTGACTCGTGCAGTCGCTCAACAAACATCCTTCTAACGCCTGAGATAACCGGCTGGCTTGCCAGTCCGGTTGATGGACGGGTTAGGCGATGGAGGTTGAATATGGAATGCACACTGGATGGAATAACTGGAAAAGGCCGGTGCTGCTGCAACTGCAAGCATCAAATACTGGCGATGAAACACCCTTGGAATAAGGGAGAAGCGCGAGGGCAGATTACAGATGTTTTCGGGGCGCTCTGCGCAATGCCCGACATGGTCAGCGACGAAGGAAGGCGGCAAGCCGTTTTTTTCGATAGTTGTCACGGTAAATGCGAAATGCACGAGTTCAGAGCGCCTAACGCCTGAAATCACCGGCGGCCATTTGGCCGTCCGCGTGGATTGAACTGTTAGCCCTAAGAAGGACAAACATGGAGCAACCAAACCTTACCACCCAGCTTGCAGCGCTGGCCCATGCTTTGGAGCCATCGCACCTACAAGCACCAGCCCTATTGCGCTGGGCCATCTTGCACATTGAAAGCCAAGACGAAGCCTTGGCAGAAGCGCGGCAGGAGTGGGCCAACGAAGAGGCTGAACGCCTGCGCCTAGAAAATGCCGCGCACCAAGCACAGCAGCTTATGGAGCAGGCGCTGCAAGCTATCCGCTACGGCCAGCGTGCCGATATTGAGATTGGCCGGGATATGGCCGGGCATATCAACCTCATGGCTGGGCATGGAGACCCGGATTATTTGAACAAGGCGGGCCAAAGCATCCGGCATATTGACCTGCGCGAAAAGCCACCGCGCAAAAAGAAGACGGCTAACGCCAATTAAGCGACACATCCACCCAACCACGCCCACCCTTACCCGGCGGGCTTTTTTTTGCCCAACATTTATGACCCGCCCACTTTGCCAACCCATCATCAACCCAGAAAAACGCATCGCCGCAGAGCGTGAGCGCAACCGTCGTTTTTGGGAAGGGAAATCCTACACCCCACAGCACATGCGCATTGCCAACGCCACGATGCCGGCCGATGCGCCATGGGCGCTCTTCACGCCACCCGCCCGCGCAGATGGCGAGCACCACCGCCGCTACCCCAGCAAGATCGGGGATCGCAGCAAAAACAGAAGCGCCCCGCGCATCGCTTGAGCCGGCTTCAGGAGCAAAAGCGCCTGAAACCGTTATCCAGCAAGCGCAAACAGCTCATGTAAATGAAGCAGAGCACGACGGCGACACCATCACCCTGGGCCAGATCAACAGCCTGATTGCGCCGCTCAAGGTGGATGCCGCAGGCTTGGAGCAGCTGGGATTCACCCCCAGCAAAACCGTCAAGGCTGCCAAACACTATGCAGCCCACCAGCTGCCCGCCATGGTGCAAGCCATGGTCACCCACCTGCAGAGCGTTCTTGCCACTGCGTAACACCGAAAGGAAATCAACCCATGACCACAAAAAGCGAATTGATTGCAGCTATTGCGCTGAAAAAAGGGCTCCCAAAAATCACCGTAGAGGGGTTTTTAAACGCCACACTGGCTGAAATCGAACGCTCCCTGTTGGCGGGCAATCCGGTCATCCTCCACGGATTCGGCACATTTGAGATCAAGAAGCGCGATGCCCGCACCGGGCGCAATCCCCGCACCGGCGAGCCGGTAGAGATTGCCGCCAGCACCAGCGTGGCATTCAAGCCCGCAAAGGCGCTCAAGGATTCGCTGAACTGAATCCACTCATCCTCATATCACACAAGCCCCGCACCGCCGGGGCTTTTTATTTCATCGCAAAAGAAAGCAAATCATGATCCACGTCGAAAACATCACCATCAATATCCAACCCCCCAGCGCTGAAGCTGGGCCCACCAGTGCCCTGGGCGATGCACTGATGAAGGCCATGGCTGAAAGCCTCTTTGCAGAGCAAGCCGAAGAAGAGCTGGGGAGCGAAGGGGAAGTGCAACCCCCTACCAATCCGCCGCGAATGAACAGCCTGCAGCAGCAGGCAGTTGCTTGGCATGCGGTTTGCGGTGTTTTGCACGAGGTATGTCCTGACTGGTGCAACGGCACAGGCAGCGCAGCAGACCAAGCCGTTTCCGCCATTCGCGCAATGGCTAAAGCGCGATAGCACCTAAACCCCGACCCAGCCAGACTTTCACCAGCCCGCCCGCTTTTCCAGCGGGCTTTTTTTTACCCTGCATTTATGACATCACGCCATTGCCAATTTATTCTCAGCCCCCAGGAGCGAATGGCCGCCGAGCGCGAGCGCAACCGACGGTTTTGGGATGGAAAAGCCTACACACCAAAGCGCATTGCAAATGCAACAAGCCCCACAGACGCGCCCTGGGCGCTCTTCACGCCACCCGCCCGCGCAGATGGCGAAGACCACCGCCGCTACCCCAGCAAGATCGGGGATCGCAGCGTGTACCTTGATGAGTGGGGGCCGCAGTCATGACAGGCAACCAGCACCAGCCAAAACCCCGCTGCGTGTGGATAAAAGAGCAAGAGGATTACCTCAAACAGCGCAGACGGGCGGGCGTAAAAATTAAAGACATTGCCGCCGAAATGGGCCTAAGCCACCAGCAGGTGGAAAACAAGCTGTATGCACAAAAAAAGCCCCGCGCATCACGCGCAGAGCCGCGCAAGCCGCCCGCCAATGCCACCCAGTGGGCAGGCGGCGCGTACTGGCGACAGCCGCCCGCCCGCACCTGGCACAAGGGCATTACCGGGCGACTAATCCACCTCAGTGCCACCCGCGACGATACCGAGGATGACGATGCGAAAGAAGCGCAATAGAACCCCATGGCAGCCGCACGAGCTAAAAATACTTGCCGACATTTACCCCACCACAGCCAACTACATTATCAAAGAGCGGCTGAATAATGAGCGCAGCCTAAGCGCCATCCACAAAAAAGCCAAAGAGCTTGGCATGGCAAAAGATTACAAGGCGGCCAGCAAAACCCAATTTAAAAAAGGCTTGGTGCCGTGGAATAAGGGCATACCCAAAAGCACAGGCACCCACCCTAATAATATAAAGCACCAATTTAAAAAAGGACGGCCCCCGCAAGAAAATGCAAACTACCGCCCCATTGGCAGCATTCGCTTTTACAAGCGCGGCGGCCTGCTCTACCGCAAAGTGACCGACGACCACAACGTAAGCCGCGACCGGCGCTGGGAGGCCATACACCGCCTGGTGTGGATACAGGCGCACGGCCCCATACCGCCTGGCTATATCGTGCGTTTTAAAAAGGGACAAAAAACGATTATTGAAGAAGAAATTACCCTGGACAAAATCGAATGCATACCGCGCAGCGAGAACATTGGCCGCAATGGCTACTGGCAAAACATGCCGCGCGAAGTGGCCGAGCTATTCCAATTAAAAAGCGCGATTAACCGCAAAATAAACAAAATTATTAACCCCAAACCATCCAAACCCAATAAAGGAAAAACCAAGTGATTAAAAACGACATTAACGACGTGCGCAGCATCTTATTCAACACCCTGCACGCCCTGGGAGACAAAGAAAACCCCATCGACCTGGACCGCGCCCGCACCATTGGCGACATCGCCAAAGTGCTGGTTGATACCGCCCGCGTGGAAGTGGATTTTGTGAAGCACACCGGCAGCAACGGCAGCGGCTTTATCCCCGAGGCAGACCCCGCCCCCGGCGTACACCGCCTGCAGCACACACCCAGCCCGCTACCAACAAAATGACGGGGTGAAAAAACCAACAAGCTGTGGCATACTTGCGCCGTCTCGAAAGAGATGGAGCGTAGAAACTCCTTTGACAAGCGGAAGAACCGCACCCGATAGCAGGCGGTTTTTTTGCGCCCGGTTTTTAATTCCGCCGAATTCGACGGAATTGAGTTTTGGCCGGGAGGGCGACGGATACAACACCCGCAAGGGAAAGAAGTCCGCCAGGCTTGTCACTGGTTTCTAACCTCCCGGCCGCCTCATGGATGCGCGTAGAACGCGTCATGAGGCTTTCAAGAAGTCTCGACAAGGAGCACGCGCCATGACGCAATCCGCCATCGCCCTTACATTGGGCAGCATCACCATCCGCCAACACAACGGCCTGTTCTCGCTCAACGACTTGCACAAAGCAGCAGGGGGTGAAGCAAAGCACCAGCCCGCGCTTTTCATGCGCATGGATCAAACCAAGGCGCTGATTGAGGAAATATCAAGCTCTACGAAATCGCAGAGCTTAGTTTTTGAAACAGTCCTCGGTAAGGGCAAGGCCCAAGGCACCTACGCCTGCCGCGAATTGGTCATCGCCTACGCGGCGTGGATTTCGGCGGCCTTTCATTTGAAAGTAATCCGCGTATTTCTTGCAGCCACCACACCGCAAGCCGAACCTACACAAACCCGCCTTGACTACGACCGCATCAGCCCCGCCCAGGCGCAGGACTTGAAAGAGATCGTGGCCGCCATCGTGCAAGCGGGTGTGCAAACCTACGGCGAAACATGGTCACGGCTGCAGCGCAAGTTCCGCGTGAACAGCTATCTGGAACTGCCCGCCCACCACTACGGCGACGCACGGGCCTACCTGCTGGCCAAGCTATCCACCCGCCCCGCAGCCACCCGCCCGGCCGCCGGAAAAATGCTAGTCAGCCGCCAGCACCTGGCCAGCATCTACACCGACCTGGGCAAGCTGCGCGACCGCATCGACGCAATGGCCATGCCCGCCCAAGACTTGCCACCCGCATGGATGCAGCAATACGAAATAAAGTAATAGCTGCAAGCGCTTGCCAGATAACGGCAAAAGCCGTTTTTTAATAAAACCAAACCCGCCATTGAGCGGGTTTTTTATTGCCAAAATCAGGAGCTGTAACCGTGACCACCCCGCGACACACACCCAGGCCATGGGAAATCGACGATGCTTTAAAAACAAGCGCAGCAATCAAAGCGGCAGGGGGTCAATCATGAACCGCGAAATGCGCCGCATGGCAAAACGCGCCGACAAGATTGTGCGCCGTGGCATACCCAAACACGGCATCATGACGCCGGCCCAAAAAGAGCGACACCTGGCCACGGCCGGGGCTGTAATCAGCGGCAGCACCACATACGAGGATGACAACCTCGACACCACGCTAATCAAAATCTACGCGGCATTTGACGCGTTGAAAAAAGGCGACGGCACAGAAGATCATTTTGACTACCTGGCCGCAGCAATCAACGTCAGCTTCATTCGGGCGCAAGATATATCGCCCGCCCTGGTAGAGCAACTGCGACAAGCCCAGGATGCCATGACCGCCTGCAGCCGCAGGATGCAGCAGCATGGCAAATCCGGCTTTACCGGCCCAGAAATGCAGCATGTTGCCCTAGCCATCGAGGCGCACGAGGAAATCCTGCGGCACAGCACACCCATACAAATGTGGCGTGCGCTGCGCAAGATGCAGGACAACTACCGTGCGGCCAAGGCAGCGCAGCAAGGGGGCAAGCAATGACCGCGCTGCCCTACGACATTGCCCGCTGCCCAGGCGTGCCGCACGAACCCGGCGAGCGCCCCGGCTGGCGCGAGGGGTGCGAAACGTGCCTGCGCCGCACCGCGCCGGGCAGCCCGAACCAACAAGCGTGGATGGAGCCGCCCGCCATCATTGGCTTTTTTTGTGAGTATTTGATCGAGCCTGGTGGGCATGAAACCCTGCGGCCTGAAACAACCACCCGCCAATGAGCGGGTTTTTTTATTCCTGGAGAAGAAATGCTTTTTGGATCAGTCTGCAGCGGCATCGAGGCGGCAAGCGTGGCGTTTTATCCCCTTGGCTGGCGTGCCGCGTGGCTGTCAGAAATAGAACCATTCCCTTCTGCCGTACTGGCGCACCACTACCCAAGCGTCCCCAATCTTGGGGACATGACAAGACTGCCTGCAGCGGTTCTTACCGGCGAAGCGGCCGCGCCAGATGTCCTGTGCGGCGGAACGCCGTGCCAGGCGTTCAGTGTTGCAGGCATGCGCGAAGGGCTGAATGACCCGCGCGGCCAACTCACCATCAAATTCGTGGAGCTTGCAGATGCAATTGACCATGTTCGCACCAGCGCAGGAAAGCCTGAGTGCATCACCCTCTGGGAAAACGTACCAGGTGTCCTATCCGACCGAGGCAACGCATTCGGATGTTTTCTTGGCGCTCTCGCTGGGGAAGATTGCGAGCTGCAGCCGCCAGGGGGTAAATGGAAGGACGCTGGTTGTGTGTATGGACCCAAAAGAACAATCGCGTGGCGGGTTCTTGACGCCCAATATTTCGGCCTGGCCCAACGCCGCCGCCGTGTGTTCGTTGTCGCAAGTGCTAGAAACGACTTCGATCCCTGCGCGGTTCTTTTTGAGTCCGACAGCCTGCGCCGGGATACTGCGCCGAGCCGAGAAGCGCGGCAAGTCTCTCCCACCATCCCTTCACGCAGCACTGCAGGCGGGGGCCTTGGGACAGACTTCGACTGCGATGGTGGAACCATCTGTGTAGCAACGGGTCAGGCCGGTGCCGAAATCGGTGCCGAAATCGGTGCCGACATGGCGCCGACGCTCAACTGCAACCACGAGGCGCCGTATGTTGCGCACTCCCTGCGCGGCGAGGGCTTCGATGCCAGCGAGGACGGCACGGGGCGGGGCACACCGCTGGTGCCGGTCGGCGTCACGATCCACGGGACAGACCCGACTGTGCAAAAGGTGGCCAGCTACGACGAGCTGGCTCAGTGTCTGCGAGCCAGAACACCCGGCAACATCGACAACAGCAGCACGACGGTTGTTCAGCAGCCGGTGGCCTACGGAATCCGCACCGCCAACACCAGCGCCAACGGGTGGGGTATCCAAGAAGAATGCACGCACACCCTGGATTGCGCGCAAGGTGTGGCGGTGGCATTCCAAGAGCGCGGCCGAACTGACGGGCCATCTCTGGAGATTGGCGGCGACGTGGCCTATGCGCTGACCGCGCCAAATGGCGGTGGCCGCGCACAGGAGCGCAACGTGCTGACGCCGGCCATGCAGGTGCGCCGACTGACGCCCACCGAGGCGGAAAGATTGCAGGGATTCCCCGACGGCTATACCGCAATCCCCTGGCGCGGCAAGCCCGCCGACCAGTGCCCAGGCGGGCCAAGATACCGCGCACTTGGTAATTCGTGGGCAGTCCCAGTTGCTGCCTGGGTAGCCCAACGAATACACCGACAGATAGCCACATAACCCGCCCACCACATCGGTGGGCTTTTTTCTGGACAACACCATGACCGACCACCCCGAGCGCATTTAACACTGACTTAACAAAACCATGGCCAACCACCCCGAGCGCATTTATCACTGGCTTAGCAGCCAGCTATCCATCGCCCGCTTTACCGGGTCAATCACCATCAACGGCGTGACGTACATCGTTGCCACGCACGAAGAGGGCCAGCCGCTGGTGCGCCAGGATGTGCTGACGGCAGAGGCAAAGAATGAAGGAGAGAAGAAATGACCACCACCGAAACAATCAAAGCAATCGACGCTGAAATCAAGCGGCAAGAAGCCGATCTACAAAGGCTGCGCGAAGAGAAAGCGGCTATCGTGCAAGAAGAAAATCATGTCAATAAGCTTTTTGACGCGGTACTGAACTGCCCGCACTCCATTACTCACGAGAGCGTCACGCTGCACTTTTACCCAAGGCAGAAAGAAGGGCACAACGCGCTTGCGCAACTGCATCACAGACTGGCCGCCTACGACCAGGAAGCAAGGCAGCGCGAGATGCAGCTGCTGAGCGAGATCGAGGCGCTGGAGCGATTGGCGCTTGCAAACTTGAAGCAACGGGAGACTGGAGCATGACCTACTACGAAATCCGATTCGCATGGAACGCCCAGGCCGACGATGGCAACAGGTGGCACAGCCTGAGCGTGCCCGAGAAAATCGAATGGGCGGCGATACATGCTGCTGCAAAGGAGCGCACCGCCCGCCAGGCCGCCCAGGCAGAGGTGGTAGCGCTTAAAGAGCGCATCGCCCGCGCAGGCGTGGAGCAGCGCCGTGCTGTGCGCGAAGCCGTACTGCAAGAGCGCGAGGCGTGCGCGAAAGCGTGCGAGGGACTAGAAGCAAACCGCGACTGGGCTCCCGGAAGCCTTTGGGGCAACATCTGCATTGAAATGGCCGCCGCCATCCGCGCCAGAGGAGAGCCAGAACAACCTACGCTGCCGTATCACCCTGCAATGATGAATGAGATCATCAATATGGCTGACGAAATTGCGATCTGCTTCAGTGCTGATAGCAAAGAGTTTGACCATGATGGCTTGCTTCGCTTCGCAGCCATGGTGCAGGCTAATGAGCGCGAGGCGTGTGCGCAGGTATGCGAAAGTCAGGCTGGCACGGCAGCATGTTTGCAAGCTCCCGCGATGCAAAAACCCACGCCGCCGCCGCGAAAAGTTTCGCAGCCGCCATCCGCGCCAGGCCATGAGCCGCCGCAAACGCCAGCGCCGCGACAGGCGAGCGCCAATCCCTGACTTCGACGAACCACAGCCCCGCTAATCCGGGGCTTTTTTATTGAGTAAAAAAAATGCACACCCAAGCCACACCACAACAAATCCAAACCCTGCAGCAGCAAGTGGCCGCGCTCACGTCGGCCGTGCAGTTGCTGGCCCGCGTCAAAGGCGAGCGCCTGACTACCGCCCAGGTAGTAGAGCGCATTGGCCGCACACGCCAAACCATCGCGACGATGGTGCGCCGGGGGGATTTTCCGCCGCCATGCAAAGATGGGCATTGGCTGCTATCAGAAATCATGGAGTGGGAGGAAAAGAAAAGATGAATGACAAAGAACTGCTTGCCTACCTGCGCTCATCATTCAACTACGACCCGGCCACAGGACTATTCACGCACAAAGAAAAGCGCAGCTTCCACGAGGGCGCTCCTGCTGGTTGCTTAAACAGGCTCGGCTACGTGATATTGAATGTCAAGAAAAAGCTGTTTTTTGCGCATCGCATTGCTTGGTTTTATGTGCATGGCAAATGGCCAGCCCACTACATTGACCACATCAATGGCTGCCGCAGCGATAACCGTATCAGCAACCTGAGAGACATCCCAAAGGCTCTCAATCACCAAAACCAGCGGAAGGCGCAGGCAAACAATAAGACTGGGTTGCTGGGCGTTAGCTTCAACAAATCCAGAGGACACTACGTTGCACAGATCGCAATTAACGGCAAGCGAAAGTACATCGGCAGCTTCGATACAAAAGAAGCCGCGCACGCCGCATACGTCCGGAAAAAGCGAGAGCTACACCCTGCGGGCACCTTGTAGCCGCTTTGCCAAGTCCGACCCAGTCGGGTTCACGTATGTCAGCGCTCTGGTGGCATTGGTCCACCCAAACACCTTGCAAAGATCCAAGACATTAAGGATCTGCGCCATGCGCGTGGCTGCCGTGTGCCTGGAGTCGTGAAACGTAAAGCCCGACAGCCCTGCGCGCTCGCGATACTTGCGGAACATCGCATCCAAGGTCTGAGACTTCAGGCCAAACACCAGCTCATCATCGTAGCCACGCATCAACTCAATGGTGCGTCGCGCTGCACTGGTCAAGGGAACTTGCCTGCCCTTACCTGTCTTTGTGCGCCCTGCATGCAATGTGCAGTAATCGCCGCGCACATCCTCCCACCGCAAACCCGTCAATTCCCCCGCCCGCATACCAGTCTGCAGCGCGGCCACAAAGCAATGCGCCACCGCTTGCGTCACCGTTCGCACTGGCTTGCGCCGCCCCCAGTCCATCGTGCGCAGCATGGCCCTGATCTCTGGCCCCGTAATAATCCGCTCCCGGTGATCGGGCTCGGCCGGCTTGCGCGCGTCGGCCATGGGATTGACGTGCAGCCACCCCCAATCGCGCCGCGCCACTTCTAGCACGTGCCCAATCAAAACCATATCGCGCAGCACCGTACCGCGCGACACCAGCTTGAGCCGCGCATCGCGCCAGGCGCTCAGGTGCTGGGCAGTCAGCTGCTGCAGCTTGACCTGGCCTGGGAATTTGTCGTGCTTGATAATGGCCTGCAGCCGGATGCCCTCTGCCCGCCAGCCACGCTTGTGCGGCGTGACCTCTTCGCCGTAGCGCTCCATAGCCTGGGCCACTGTCTTTACCGTGCCCATCTGCCCGCTGGACTGCAAGCGACTTGCCACGCGCATCTTGGCCATCCAATCATCAGCCTCGCGCTTGGTCGCAAAAGTACCACCCAGCCGCTGGCCATTGATCTGCATCTGCACCCGCCAGGTGCCCTCAGCCGTCTTTTTTGGCGTCGCCATTGCCACCACCCCACCCGTGAATTTGCCCGTGAAATTCCCGTGCATTCAGATTCACGGACATCAATCACGGACGGTTAAAAATTGGTGGATGGTAGCCCTAACGCGCTGTTTTTTAACAAAAACGCACTGCACAAGGGTGCTTTTGTTTTATTTTTATTGTGCGTTGGTGCCTCGGGCCGGGGGCGAAAATGACGTATTCACGCCATTTTTTTGCCTTCCCGGGAATTTTTCGTGAAGCCCGCCAGGGCACTGCAGGCGCGATTGTACGGGGAGCGCATCACGGAACCGAACCGCGCACACACGATTCGGCAAGGGCCAAGGTTTTTTTTGCACTATCCACGGCACGATAAAGCGGCTGGTGCGCGATACTTTCAGCCCGCGCAGCGCTGGCGACTGGCACACCGTCACACAGCACAGCCCGCAGGGCGCGGCCACGCGGGGTGTCGATGCTAAGGCGCATGAGCGCGGCCAGGGCTTCAAATTGTTTAGGGCTCATATTTTTGCATCATCTCAGTGAGAGCTATATCTACGATCTGCCACGGCTCAAGTCGCGCTATCGGCAGTCCTGCATCTTTGTATCTCTGCATCAGCAGAGGCTCTAGCGCATCCAGCTTTACCCGCATCTCATGCGTAATGACTATGGCCCCAGGATACCCACGGTAAGCTTTAATCCCCAGCGTCAGCCGCTGCTGACGGACTGCCGACACAGAGCGCCCGATTTGCTGCGCAAGCTCCGCATCAGGCATCGTCCCCAGTAATTGCACTTGCTCTTGCGGCCATGCTGGCCAGCCACTTGGCCCAAAGGCTGGGATTCCTAGTTCGCGCCTGCGATTGAGCACAACGTGCTTTGGCACGCCAAACTCTTGCGCAAGCGCAGCGTCTGTCTTTGTGCCCAGCAGGCGGTCATTTGCTGCGTGCCATGCGCCTGGCGCTGCGTATTGCTTGATGCCCAGCTGCTTGCGCTGGTACGCGACCATCACCGGCGTGATACCAAGCTGCTGCGCCAGGTGCCTGTCTGGCATCGTGCCAAGCAATGCGGCCCGTTCCGCAGTCCAATCAAATTTAGGTTTTCTGGCCATCACGCGCCCGCGAGCACTGCTATCAAATCACTGTGCGTCAGCCCTTGGCAGGCGTTGTAGTAGCCCAGTGCATCGGCATTGATGTCGTGAAAAAGCTCACGGTCGGCCGCGCCGTCAGTGATAGCAACACGCTTTTCGAGATAGCTGCGTGCAATTTTGATAGCTGCCACAGCATCATCTTGGCCAGCATCCAACTGGCGCAGATGCCGAAAAATCGCTCGCGCATCGTCGTCGGTCAGGGCCAGCACGTAACGCTCGAAGGGGTAAAACGCCCCGACGCGCAGCGTGAAGCCCCCAAAGTCGCCATCGCCTTGCCCCAGCTCAGGCGCATCTATGCGCTCAATCAGCCAGTCCGTGAGCTTGCGCCCCTGGGCGCGGCTGGCTGCAACCCACGTGCCTTTTTTGGCGCGGGGGACTGTGATTACGACTTGAGCTTGATCCATGCTCAAGCCCTCCCAGGCGCATAGCTATAGGGCTGGCCTGCCGCATCCTCTGCCAGGACTTCTGCGAGCAGGTCTTCGGCCACCGGGTCGGCATCTCCACCGGCGGCGCGGTGGGCGCTGTACCAGGTGGTGATTAGTGCGGCCACCGCATCCTCGTGCTGACCCATGAAAAAGCCAGCAGGCAGGCCACTCTCCTGCTCAATGCGCTCAATGACAGACGTGTCAAAGGACACGTCGCCAGTCTTCGGGTCACGCGCAAGGCGCAGGTCGGCGAAGGCCATCCCAAGGGGGATGGAGATGGGGGTTTTATCCATGGCGATGTTCTTCCGCATATTGCGCTTCAATTTCTTCTTGCAGGTTTTGCATTTTTTGATAAGCCGCGTCTGACATGGGCAGCTGCACAACGACCCCCTGTACCTGCATCAGCGTTAGCACGCCATTACCAGCAATGGCGTGGTGATTTTCGCCATCCGCAGTGCGCACGACGATTTCCCAGTTGCCCGCGCGCATCTGCGCGATCTCGGCTGTCTTAATGATGCCGCCAGCGGTTTGTCCAAGATACGTTTTTTGCATGATGCTCTTCCTTCATTTCGCATTCCTGGTGCCGCCAGGCCGGTTGGCAATAACGCCTGTCATTACCCCCTGCAAGCAAGGGGTAAGGGCCGGGGCTATTTAAGCATCATTCCATTTTCCGGCTTTATCTTTCCAGCTCAAGAGCGTGCCGCTCTCGCTTTCGATGGTCATCACGGTGCCTTGGAAAAACTGCAGGCTGGATGCCTTGCGCTTTGCTGCAGTCAGGCTCTTTGCTTCAACCACTTCGCCAGCGCGGGTGCTGTTGCGGTCTTGCTTTTCAGTGATGATGAATTTAGTCATGATGCGTTTCCTCTTTTTGCATTCCCGGTTCTGCCGGGCCAGGTGAACAACTTGTTTGCTGTCCATGGGTTCTATTATGCACCCTTAGCAGGGTGCATACAAGCATTTTTTAAATTTATTTTTAGGTAAAAACCCTAGGGCAGCGCATCCAGCAGTTGCCGGTCAAGCAGCAGTTGATTTTTTAGCGCATCTACTTGCGCGTCTCGCCGTTGGACCAGGTGGATAAGTCCGTCAGCCACTGCCGCGCCCTCTGCAGCAAGGGTGCTGAGGTGCTGGTGTCGATTTGCAAGATCGGCGCAGGCAGCGGCATTGCTTGCAGCTTGGGCGTGGGCGGTGGCGGTGGTGCGGATGTCGTGCTGCAGGCGGTTAATGCGGTCAGCGTCAGCAGTGCGGGCAGCTTCCAAAGCGGCAATTTTTTGTGTGTAGGCATGGGCGTTTTCCTGTTGCTGGGTAGCGTGCCCCAGTAGCGCACTGGCTTTTTTTTCTGTAGCTGCTTGCGCTTGCTGGGCTTGCGTTTGAAGTGTTTTTGCATGGGATTCGCGCAGCTGGGCTAAATCTACGTCGCGGCCATCAATGCGGTGTTGCTGCAGCAGCACCAGCGCGGCCAGGCCGAGGGATAGCCAGGGCCAGGCCCTGAGCATGATGGTGCTGGCAATCATGGCCGCCACCACCAGTACGGGTCGCGCATCCATAGCCACATGGCAATCAAGATCATGGCTTTACTCCTTTGCCAAGTGCTGTTGCGAAAAATGCCCATCGCGGCCCCAGTCGCGGCACAGCTCGGCGGTGGCTTCGCGCCGTGCCACCAGGCCGGGCAGCCGGGTTTTTTTACCGCCCACGGTGCCGTACACAAAGCGCTGCATCTGCGGGCACCACACTTCAAAATCTGCGCCAGCATTGGCCTGGGCACGCAGCGTGGACGCGGCCACGGTGGCCTCGCCCAGGTTGTAAATCATGTCGATGATGCTGGCGCGTACCCAAATGTTGTAGCTACCCCAGCGCGTAAACAGGCGCTTTGCGGCTTTTTCTGCGGCCAGATACTTAGGCAGCTCCAAGCGCTTGCAGTCGGCGGGGGTGTAGTAGCGCCCGGCCACCACCTCGGGGCCGGTGACCCCGTTGCACACCGTCAGCGGCTGGCCTTTACCCAGTTTGTCGATGTAGGGCTTGCCAATGTGGCGGCCGCTGCTTTCGTAGTGCGCACCAATTTCGATAGCCAGCTGCACCTCGGGGCTGGGTATTGCGGACTGATCGACAGCCACGTAAGTGGCAGCACCAGCGGCAAAGCCTATCGCCAGTTGCAGCAGCTTGCTGCGCAGCAGTGCGGGTACGCCACTCATCGCCCACCCCGCGCAGCCGCCCAGGCTGCGGCCAAGGCAACACCCAGAGCCACCAAGCCCGCCAGCGGCTTGGCCAGGGCACCCACCCAGTTCAGCACTTTAAAAGCGCCTTTCATGGCTTTAAAAAAGTCCAACATCTCGGCCATGTCTTCGCGCAGCTGGCACAGCTGGCGCAGCTCTTCGCGGGCGGCGTGCAACTCAGTCTCTATGGCCTGCATGCGCTTGACGCCTTTGTCAAAGCGCTTGGTGATGGCATCGCTTTGCAATTGATTGCCGTAATCGTCCATTTTTAGATTTCCCCTTCGATGTAATCCAGCTCGGGCGCAGGCCCCTCAATCAGCCCATCGCGCACAAACACGCGCTGGCCCTGAATGGCCTCGCCACGCGCTTGCAGTACGCCGCCGCCGGGCAGCTCGATGTTGGCGATGCCGCTGTGGATGGACTGCACCGTGCCAACTTCCAGGGGGCGGGGCGGCAGCAGGTCAAGAAATTGTTTAAACAAATTCATGCGCTTCAATCTCCAGGGTTTGCCGCAGGCGCGGGCGCTGCCAGTCGATGGCGGTGCCGCGCACGATGCCGGTTTGCGTGTGCTGGGGGCCGGTGCGGTAGCGCACAAACTGGCCGGGGGTGATAACACCGGTCTCAGCCAGCACGGGCAAGCTGATGCGGATGCGTTCTTGCTTGCCCACGTCGGGCAACTCGGCGCGGCCGCGCTGGCGCCAGGCGGGGGCTGCGGTGATTAGCGGGTGGGTGGCCTGGGGGGCGATCTTGTCGCCGGGGGTGGCCGCGCGGGTCAGGGGGCCGAACACACCCGCACCCTGGCCGC
>RRZU013544629.1_pt1 | contig 41354 bp, 41 predicted proteins | sample 2165561 | NCBI WGS metagenome assembly RRZU01 (sample SAMN10456909, study PRJNA506462) | wastewater metagenome | isolation source: wastewater sludge | place: USA: Moscow, Idaho | reverse complement strand
CCAGCGAGGTAACGCTGATTTTATCTTGTGTATAAGCGCGCCAAATGGCTTGGCGGTTATGTGGGGTAAGGCGGGTGTTTTTATGGATGTTCATGCAGTATTGTCTTTCAAATACTGTAAACAACGCTAGCTTTTCTTACAGCAGCTATAATGCCTTTTATCACCCTACACCACAGGAGAACTGCATGGATTTGATTCTTTGGCGCCACGCCGAAGCCGAATACGGCCCGCCAGATCTGGAACGCCAACTCACGGAAAAAGGCCGCCAACAAGCCGCAGCGATGGCGCGATGGTTGCAAACCTATCTGCGCGAACCCTACACGCTTTTAGCCTCGCAAGCCGCGCGCAGCCAGCAAACCGCCGCTTATCTGGCTGATGTGCACACTGTTTCATCGCAAATCAATCCAGAAACCGACACCGCTGCTTTGTTGCGCCTGCTCAGCAGTTTCAATCGCAGTGAAAAAACCGTTATCCTCGTCGGCCACCAACCGTGGCTGGGCGAGCTATGCGCCTTTTTACTCAACAGCAGTTGGAACAACAGCCATTATTGGTCGGTAAAAAAAGGGGGGGTGTGGTGGTTTCAGGTAAAAAATAACAACGGCAACTTCTCTGCCAAACTAAAAGCAGCCATGACGCCGGCCATGCTGATACAAGATACCGATTAAACAAAATCCATCCGATAAAAGACTACCTGAAACATTATTGTATTTCAGGTAGCCTTTAATAAACGTTTAATCAATCCTAATATATTCTACCGACAAAATTTCAATCACCTCGCGCCCTTCCGGCCCGTGCAGCAATACCTCATCGCCCCCGCGCGCCTTCAGCAGGCAGCGCGCCAACGGCGACACCCACGAAATTTTATTGGCTGCGGTATCGATCTCGTCCACGCCCACAATCTTCACCGTCTGCTCGCTGCCGTCGCCCCGCAACAAAATAACTGTGGCCGCAAAAAATACCTGATCCGTCGGCTCGCGCTGCTCCGGATCAACCACCAGTGCTGCTTCCAGACGCTTGGTCAGAAAACGGATGCGGCGGTCGATTTCGCGCATCCGCCGTTTGCCATAAAGATAATCGCCGTTTTCACTGCGGTCGCCGTTGCTGGCCGCCCAGTTCACCACCTGCACGATTTCCGGCCGCTCTTTGTGCACCAGCTGGTAAAGCTCGTCTTTCAACGCCTGCCAGCCGGTTGGTGTGATGTAGTTTTTAGGCGGAGATTGCGGAGCGTCCGTACTCATATATCAAACCCTTCTTACTATTCAAAACGGGAAAACAACTATTTTACTGGGTTTGCCCGGCACAAGAGAAGCACTCATTGCCAAAGCCGCATAAAACAGCGCATCACTCTGCAAGGCTACCTGAAAACACAGCATACACTTTTCAGGTAGCCTTTAATCTTTAAGGATATACCCAACCAAAAAAGCCAATACCCACGCAGCAACAAGAAGCGCTGCAGCTTTGCAAACCTTTGCAGAACGTGTGACGCCAATGTTTCACACTTGCATTAAAGTAGGCTACAATCACTCCCATTTACACGCCCCCTGAGAATAAAGGTAAACAACATGCTTACAGGCAGCTTGGTCGCTCTGATTACCCCCATGAACGCAGACGGCAGCGTCAACTTCGAGCAGCTCAAATCCCTGATCGACTGGCATATTGACAACGGCACCGACGGCATTGTCGCCGTTGGCACCACCGGCGAATCCGCCACCTTAACCGTCGATGAACATCTGGCCGTTATCGAAGCCACCGTTAGGCACGTCAACAAACGCATTCCCGTTATTGCAGGCACCGGAGCCAACAATACCGCCGAAGCCATCGAGCTTTCCCGTGTCGCCGAACGCCTGGGTGCCGACATGACCTTATCCGTCGTTCCCTACTACAACAAGCCCTCGCAAGAAGGCATTTACCAGCACTTCAAAGCCATTGCTGAAGCCACCACCATTCCCATGATTGTCTACAACGTGCCCGGGCGTACTGTGGTCAACATGAGCAACGAAACCATTTTGCGTCTGGCTCAAATCCCCAACATCATCGGCGTGAAAGAAGCCAGGGGCGTCATCGGCCGCCAATGCAGCCTGATTAAAGACGCTCCCGAAGGCTTCGCGCTTTATTCCGGCGACGCCCCCACCGGCATGGCCTTTCTTCTTTGCGGCGGCCACGGCGTGATTACCGTAGCGGCCAACGTCGCCCCCAAACAGTTTGCCGATATGTGTCACGCCGCTCTCGCGCGCGACCTGCCGGCGGCTCGCGCGCTCAACGATATGCTGATTCCCGTTTACGACGTAATGTTTTGCGAACCCAGCCCCGCCGCTCCAAAATGGGCCTGTGCCCGCCTCGGCCAGTGTGATGAACACCTGCGCCTACCCATCCTGCCCCTCACTGCCGAAGGCCGCGAAAAAGTTACACAGGCTCTGCAAGCCGCAAAATTGATTTAACCCACAGGAAAACCTATATGAACCGTATGAAACCGGCCGCAATCGTTATCGCCCTCACCGGCTTGGCCGCCTGTTCCAGCAACTCGGAGCAACCCCAGCTCGACTACCAAAGCAAAACCCGCCAAGTCGTCAACCTGGAAGTTCCGCCCGATCTCACCAACCCCAACCAAGGCAACCGCTACCAAGTGCCGGCCGGCAGCGGCGCCGTGCGCGCCAGCGACCTGAACAAATTCACCAAAACGCCCAATGCCGAAAACCAAGCCGTATTGGCTCAAGTGGCCAACGTACATCTTGAGCGCGACGGCAGCCAGCGTTGGCTGGTTGTCGACGGCAAGCAGCCAGCAGAATTGTGGCCTCTTTTGAAAGTATTCTGGCAAGAAAACGGCTTCAACATCGCCAGTGAAGAGCCCGCCATCGGCCAAATGGAAACCGAATGGGCGCAAAACCGCGCCAAAATTCCACAAGATGGCCTGCGCCGCCTGTTTGAACGCGTCGGCCTCGGCGGCATCTATTCCACCAGCGAACGCGATATGTTCACCATTCGCATAGAACGCAACAACCAAGGCGGAACCGACGTCTTCTTCGCCCACAAAGGTATGCAGGAAGTCTATGCCGACAAGAAGGAAGACACCACCATGTGGCAGCCGCGCCCGAACGACCCTAACCTCGAAGCCGCCTTCCTCGGCCGCTTCATGCAGTCGCTCGGCGCCGATGAACAGCAAATCCAAAAAGAGCTGGAGCAAAAACAAAGCGGTGGCGGCAAGCTGGCCACACTTGACGGCAACAGCGTCTTACTCAGCGGCGACTACAACCGCAACTGGCGCCGCGTTTCCCTCGCCCTCGACCGCATCGGCCTGAGCGTAATCGGCCAAAACCCGGAGCGGCATGCTTATCTGGTGCAAGTAGCCCCTGCAGAAGGCCAAGCCGTTGCCAACAAAAAACCCGGCTTCTTCAGCCGCATGTGGGGTAAAGACAAAGATAATACCAACGAAAACACAGCCCCTGCCGAGCTGATAGTATTAGTGGAACCGGCCAACCCCGGCGCCCGTGTACGTATCATCAATAAAGACGGCAGTGTCTATGCCGACGCCGGCCCCTGGCTCGAACGTCTGCACACCGAATTGCGCTAAATCGCCCCAAACCTTACACAGCCTTCTGCCTCACGCAGAAGGCTGTTTTGTTTTTCAAGTAGCCCTTCCATTCAGACTGAGCCTTTTGCCCCTAGATGTGAATGCAGTTCAAGGCGCAGCAACGAGTAAACATAGACATATCATAAGATAGGCAAGCAAACGAGCAGCGCACAACACAGAAATACACCGCAGAGCAGATTAAAGGTTTGCAAAGGGCTCAGGCTACCTGAAAACCCAACCCACCATCATCCTGCCGAAACTTTGCAGACGACCTTGCCCATACCCGTTATAATCATGCACTGGATTCACTCACACACCCAAATACATGACCCTACGCCAACGCTACCTGATCGGCACCGCCCTTTTCACCCTGCTGTTTATGATGCTGGTTTTGGCCGGCAGCTACCTGCTCTCCATCAACAGCAAACAATATGCCGTTGCCTGTTTCCTGTTTGCCTTTGGTGCCGTATTCGGCCAAATCGCCTGTCTGGCGCTGTTTTTGCGCCAACACGCCCGCAATAAAGCCATCGCCGCCGCGCAAAAGGCGCAAACCGCCGCAAAGGAATAAACCGTGTTTGACGAAATCGTTTTAGCCAGCGGCAACGCCGGCAAACTCAAAGAATTCAACCGCCTGTTCGCTGCCTATCATATCAATGTGCTGCCGCAGTCGCGCTTTGGTGTGCCCGAATGCCCCGAACCGCACGTTACCTTTATTGAAAACGCCATCGCCAAAGCCCGCCATGCCAGCAAATACAGCGGCAAACCGGCATTGGCCGACGACAGCGGTATCTGCGCCCCCGTTCTCGGCGGTGCGCCCGGTGTCTACTCTGCCCGCTATGCCGGCGCACACCCGAAATCCGATGCCGCCAACAACGCCAAGCTCTCTGCAGATTTAGCCGGGCAGGCTGACCAAAGCGTGTATTACGTTTGCATTCTGGTATTGGTGCGCCATGAAAACGACCCGCAGCCGCTCATCGCCGAAGGCATTTGGCACGGCCAATGGCAGGCGCAGGCCATGGGCGCACACGGCTTCGGCTACGACCCGCATTTTTACCTGCCCGCAGAAGGCTGTACCGCCGCCGAGCTGGCGCCGGAACGCAAAAACGAAATCAGCCACCGTGGCCTGGCACTAAAAACCCTGCTGGCCAAAATGGAAAATTTACCTGCAAATAATTTGTATTAATAAAACAAAGGTCTCAGGCTACCTGAAACACCCCACTTCCCATGCAAAGGAATCCCATGCAAACCATTACTTTGGTTGCCGCCATGGCTGCCAACCGCTGTATCGGCATTGGCAACGATATGCCCTGGCATATTCCCGAAGATTTTGCCTTTTTTAAAACCTACACCAGCGGCAAGCCGGTGATTATGGGGCGCAAAACATGGGAATCGCTGCCGAAAAAACCGCTACCCGGTCGGCGCAATATTGTTATTTCGCGCAACACCGCTTATCTTGCCGAAGGCGCGGAAGTGGCGGCGGATTTGGCCTCTGCGCTGGCTTTGTGTACAGCAGACAAAGAAATCATCATTATGGGCGGGGCGCAAATCTACGCACAAGCCCTGCCTCTGGCCACCGATTTGCGCCTTACCGAAGTAGAGTTAACGCCTGCCGGAGATGCGTTTTTCCCGATTTTTACACTGGAAGAATGGCACGAGCACAGCCGCAGCCACCAGATTTCCGCCCAAGGCATTGCCTTTGATTTCGTGCATTACCGCCGCGTTTTTTAATTTTTTCAGGTAGCCTTATGCCCGCTCCGCTCACCGCCCTGCCGCCGTTATCGCTGTATATCCATATTCCCTGGTGCGTGCGCAAATGCCCGTATTGCGATTTTAATTCGCACCAGGCCAAAAGCGGTTTGGATGAAAACGCGTATATCGACGCCCTGTTGGCCGACCTGCAATACGAACTGCCTTATTTTTGGGGCAGAGCAGTTGATACCGTTTTTATCGGCGGCGGTACGCCCAGCCTGTTTCAGGCCGCCTCTATCGACAAACTGCTCAACGGCGTACGCGCGCTGGTGCGTTTGCAGCCCGATGCCGAAATTACACTCGAAGCCAACCCCGGCACGTTTGAAATCGAAAAATTCAAAGGTTTCCGCACCGCCGGCATCAACCGCCTGTCTATCGGTGTGCAAAGCTTCAACGACCAAGCGTTGGCCGCCCTCGGCCGCATCCACACCCAAAACGAAGCGCACACGGCCATTGATACGGCACTGGCGCTGTTTGACAAGGTTAACGTTGACCTAATGTATGCGCTGCCGCAACAAAACGTTGCCGCCGCCCTGAGCGACATCCAAACCGCCCTCGGCACCGGCGCCAGCCACATTAGTGCCTACCACCTCACCATGGAGCCGAACACGCCCTTCGGCCATACGCCGCCGCCGGGGCTGCCGGAAGACGAAGCGGCCACCGACATCGAAGAAGCCGTGCACAGCGCCCTGCTTGATGCCGGTTTTATCCATTACGAAACCTCTGCTTTCGCCCGCGCCGGCCAGCAATGCCGCCACAACCTCAACTACTGGCAGTTTGGCGACTACATCGGTATCGGCGCCGGTGCGCACGGCAAAATCTCCTCCCATGCCGGCATCGAACGCACCGTGCGCAAACGCCATCCCAACGATTATCTGCAAGCCATGCACAACCAAGCCCAAGATGCCGTCAGCCGCCAACACGTCAGCGCTGCCGAATTGCCGTTTGAATTCATGATGAATGCCCTGCGTCTCAGCAACGGCGTGCCCACGGCATGGTTCAGCGAACGCACCGGTGTGCCCATCGCCAAAGTCGCACCGCAACTGGCCGCCGCCCAACAGGCCGGTTTGCTCGATGCCGACCCACGCTACCTGAAACCCACCGCACAAGGCCGGCGTTTTCTCAACAATCTGCTGCAATACTTTTTGTAAAGCAGACGCCACGCACAAATGCCCCGCTCTTGTTATAATAAACCCGCTTTCACCCTCAACCCTCACTGGAGCCCGCATCATGACCAAAAGCATCATTCACACCGAAAACGCCCCTGCCGCCATCGGCGCTTACAGCCAGGCCGTCCGCGCCGGTAACACCGTATACATGAGTGGCCAAATCCCGCTCGATCCCAAAAGCATGACGGTAGTGGGCAACGGCGATTTCGCTGCCGAAACGCATCAAGTGTTCAAAAACCTGCGCGCGGTGGCCGAAGCTGCCGGTGGTTCGCTCGACGACATCGTTAAGGTCAACGCTTACCTTACCGATTTAGACAACTTCGCCACCTTCAACCAAATTATGGCCGAATATTTCAACCAGCCCTATCCCGCACGCGCCGCCATCGGCGTAGCCGGCCTGCCCAAAGGCGTGCAAGTGGAAGCAGAAGCTGTTTTGGTATTAAACAACTAATCATCCGCCCCCAAAGGCTACCTGAAAAATAATCATTGCTTTCAGGTAGCCTCAAACCAAACACATTCAAAAAATTATGGCACACTACGCAATCGGCGACCTGCAAGGCTGCTACGACGAACTGCAAGCCCTGCTGGCAAAAATCGGCTTCAACCACGGCACCGACACGCTTTGGCTTACCGGCGACATCGTCAACCGCGGCCCGAAATCCCTCGAAGCGCTGCAATTTTGCCGCAAACACGACAACAGCGTGCAAATCATTCTGGGCAACCACGACCTGCACCTTCTGGCCATTGCCTACCGCTGCGGCAAAAGCAAGCGCGGCGACACGCTCGACAATATCCTCAACCATCCCGACAGCAGTAAAATGCTGGATTGGTTACGCGCCCAGCCCTTATTGGTGGGCAACGACGAATATGTCATGGTACACGCCGGCCTGTTGCCGCAATGGGACATTCCCACCGCCCGAAGCCTCGCCGCCGAAGTAGAAGCCGAATTGAGCAGCCACCGCGCACAACATTACTTTGCCCACATGTACGGCAACAAACCAGACTCTTGGTCACCTAAGCTAAACGGCAGCGACCGCCTACGCCTGATTACCAACGCCTTCACCCGCCTGCGCGCACTCACGCTCGACAACAAAATTGAACTTGATTTCAAATCCGGCCTCGCCGACATGCCCAGCGATCTGCGCGCCTGGTTTGAAGCACCAAACCGCCAGCACTTGAGCCACACCATCCTATTTGGCCATTGGTCTGCCCTAGGCTACCTGAACTACAACAACGTAGTAGCACTCGACACAGGCGCACTGTGGGGCGGCAGCCTAACCGCCTACGATCTCAACCGTCGCGAAGTCACCCAAATTGACGCCATCAACGGCCTCAACTGGCGCACCACCCTGAATTAGCACCCAATCCCGCCCAAGCACCCTTTATACCCTATTACGCCGGAACCTCTATGAATCCCCTACTCAAACAGCTCCAGCCCTATCCCTTTGCCCGCCTGCGCGAAGCCATGCAAAATATCGAAGCGCCGGCAGGCATTGCTCCCGTGCCACTGCACATCGGCGAACCGAAACACCCCACGCCCAAAGTCGTCACCGATGCCCTGGCCGCTTCGTTAAGCAAGCTCGCCAACTACCCGCTCACCGCCGGCTTGCCCGAGCTGCACCAAGCTTGCGCCGATTGGGCGAAACGCCGCTACAACGGCCTCTCGCTCGATCCGCAAACCGAAATCATACCCGTATTGGGCAGCCGCGAAGCCCTGTTTGCCTTTGCCCAAATCATCCTCGGCCCCAATGCCGACGGCAGCAAACCCGTGGTCATCAGCCCCAACCCGTTTTACCAAATCTATGAAGGCGCCGCCTTTCTGGGTGGTGCCGACATCCAGTACGTCAACTGCCACGCCCCCCGCTTTATGCCCGCCTGGCAAGAAGCACCAGAAAGCGTGTGGCAACGCACACAATTGGTATTCGTCTGCTCGCCCGGCAACCCCAGCGGCGCCGTGATGCAGCGCGAAGATTGGGCGGAACTGTTTACCCTGCAAGACCGCTACGGCTTTGTTATCGCCTCCGACGAATGCTATTCCGAAATCTACTTTAATGGCCGCAAACCCATCGGCTGCCTGCAAGCCGCCGCCGAACTGGGGCGCAGCAACCGCGGCCTTGTTATGTTTACCAGCCTGTCGAAGCGTTCCAATGTGCCCGGCCTGCGCTCCGGCTTCGTGGCCGGCGATGCCGAGCTGCTGCAAGCCTTCCTGCTCTACCGCACCTACCACGGCAGCGCCATGAGCATTCCCGTACAAATCGCCAGCATTGCCGCCTGGAACGACGAAGCACACGTGGAGGAAAACCGCCGCCTCTACCAGAAAAAATTTGAGCAGGTATTGCCCATTTTGCAACAAAAATTCGAAGTGGCCATGCCCGATGCCTCATTTTACCTATGGCTGAAAGCTCCCGACGGTGACGACCTCGCCTTTGCCCGCAAGCTGTGGCGCGAAGCGGCCATTCAGGTGCTGCCCGGCCGCTTCCTCTCCCGCGACACCGAACACGGCAACGCCGGTAACGGCTACGTGCGCATCGCCCTCGTTGCCGATGAAGAAGAATGCGTCCGCGCCGCCCGCACCATGGTATCGCTGTTTTAGGCCGTAGAGCCATCTTGCACACTTCTCCACCAAAGGCGGCGTAGCAACTTACGCCGCCTTTGTTTTGCCCGCCGCCCGTTTTCAGGTAGCCTAAAACCTTTGCCTGCAAATACCTCTAATCAAATCTGAAAGACGGTTTTATACTATGGTTATTCCCCTTAATAAAAGGAGCACACCATGCAATACGTCACCCTCAACAACGGCGTCAACATGCCCCTGCTGGGCTTCGGCGTCTTTCAGATAGCCGATGCGGCGAAGTGTGAACGCAGCGTGCTGGCCGCCATTGAAGCGGGTTACCGCCTGATCGACACCGCCGCCATATACGGCAACGAAGCCGCCGTCGGTAATGCCATCAAACGCAGCGGCGTGCCGCGCGAAGAATTTTTTATCACCACCAAGCTGTGGATTCAGGATGCAGGCTACGAGCCGGCCAAACAGGCGTTTGCCAAATCGCTGGCCAAGCTGCAACTGGATTATCTTGATTTATACCTGATTCACCAGCCCTACGGCGACATATACGGCGCATGGCGAGCGATGGAAGAATTGTATGCCGCCGGCCAAACCCGCGCCATCGGCGTAAGCAATTTCCACCCCGACCGTCTGATGGACTTAATAGTACACAATCACATCGTGCCGGCGGTAAACCAAATCGAAACTCACCCTTTCAACCAGCAACTCGCCACGCACGCGTTTTTGCAGGAGCAAAACGTGCAAATTGAAGCGTGGGGGCCATTTGCCGAAGGACAAAAAGAGATATTCCGCCATCCCGTGCTGTTGGCACTGGCAGAAAAACACGGCAAAACCGTGGCGCAAATTATTTTGCGCTGGCTTATCCAGCGCGGTGTGGTGGCAATTCCCAAATCGATACGGCCTGAGCGCATGGCTGAAAATTTCGACGTGTTCGGCTTCACCCTCAGCGATGGTGATAATGCCGCCATCGAAACGCTCGACACCGGCGAGAGCCTGTTTTTCGACCACCGCGACCCAGAGCGTGTAAAATGGCTGGGTGAGATGAAAATAGATGGGTAATAAAGTCTGAGACCTTTGCCCCTAAAGGCGGCTTGGCGCATGCTTAATCTGCACATAAACCGAAATGCTTTTCAGGTAGCCTGCCAAAAAGAAAACGGCTCTATTCAGGAGCCGTTGTTTTCATAACCAATATAAATCAAATCTTAAGCAGAAAAACCTGCTGCTGATACGCTGGCTTTAAAAGCTGCTTCGTCAAAACCATCACCGTGGGTCACAACCACCACACCAGTTTCAAAATTAGCGTTTACCATTTTCACCCCTGCCAATGCCTCGCCGGCCTCGATGATTTTTTTGGCATCGTTTTTATCCTTCATGCCCGTTACTTGAAGTTTCGTTTGCGGCATAATGCGCTCCTTTTTATGAGTAAGTTTTAAATATTCATTTTCTGAACAAAACAGTTGTTTTTGTTTGTCGCAGTGGTGCAGCGGTGTATAACAAAGGTTAGACAAATCCGAACCTGCGGCAAACAACAATTTACTAATCGTATGATTATCAGCAATGAAAGGGGATTTTGCCCACTAAATTTTCTTCTGTCCACACCCCACATACTCCCAAAAAATATTATTACTATTGATTACATTTTATTACACGAAACCGTTACATTTATTCCTCTATCACCCTATGAATTATACTGGCGTCATTTATGTTTTCGCCACATTACAACAGCGGGCTGAACAGGCGCACTGAGTTTTCCACCAAACCCCACCATTTTGCCCGTTGCTGCCAAGCGCTCAAGGTAACAAAACGGCTGTCGGCCAAATAATGCTGCTGCAAAGCCAGCACTTCTTTTGTCATGGCCGGGTCGTAGATGGCCAGGCTGATTTCCAGATTCAGGAAAAAGCTGCGCATGTCCATATTAACCGTGCCAAACAGCGTGTATTCGCCATCTACCGTCATCGTTTTCGCATGCAGCAACCTGCCTTCAAACAAAGCAATTTTCACGCCGGCGTTGAGCAGCATCGGGTAATACGCGCGCGAGGCATAACGCACCAGCAGTGAATCCACTTTTTCCGGTAACACCATCGTCACGTCTACACCACGCTTGGCAGCAGTAGTCAAAGCCGCCAGCAACGGTTCGTCGGGTACAAAATACGGCGTGGTCATCACAATCCGCTCATTGGCAGAATGGATGGCGCAAATAATCGTTTCGTAAATCACCCGCCCGTTTTGATCGGGCGAAGAAGGAATCACCTGCGCCACCACATTGCCCGCATTCATTTTTTCCGGCAGCATGGTGGGAATCTGCTCGACAAAGCCGTTCAGGTAGCCCAATACCTCATTAAGGTTTTTATCGTTTTCCACCGCCACATCGGCATAAAACACCGCGGCCATTTCCAGCACCAGCGGGCCGGTACAACGCATCATCACGTCTACCCATTCGCCCACGCCGGCACCTTGTTTGAACCATTTGGGGTCAACCAGATTGTAGCTGCCGGTATAGCCAATTTTTTTATCTAAAATCAAAATTTTGCGATGGTTGCGCAAATCGGTGCGAGTAAACAATGTGCGCCACAAGCCCACCGGCAACGCTGCTTGCACACTCACACCCGCTGTCGCCAGCCGCTTCGGCCAGGGGCTGTTGAAGAAGTTTTTGCTGCCTACGGCATCGGCCAGAATCATACAGTCCACGCCGCGCAAGGAGGCCGCTTCTACCGCTTCGAGCAAAACTTCGATTTTTCCTTTCGGATCGATAATGTAAAACGCCAACAAACACGATTGCTCGGCAGCGTTGATGTCTGCCAGCATGTTATCGACAATGTCGTCCGTGCTGCTGAGCAGGCGCATGGCATTATTGTTGGTCACACCCATGCCGGTGCTGCCCGCCGCCACCTTGCTCAGGCCGCGATAATGTAAATCCAGGCTGTTGGGCACCTCTGCATAAACGCCGCCAAGATAACGATCAATAACCTGTTTGTAAAAGCGGTTCATCTCCGCCGAACGCTTCGCTCGCGCCATGCCCAGCCGCGGCTCACCAATCAGCACATACAGGCCGACACCAACCAAAGGAAACACAAACAGCAGCAACAACCATGCAAAAGCCGTGCCGATATTTTGCTGTTTGTACAACACCCTAATCATGCACGTTAATACCGCCACGGTATGACATATGAGCAGAATCTGCCCCCAGGGAATGTTTTGCCACATAATATTTTTCCGATAAATTATCTGTATGTAAGGCTACCTGAAAACGGTTTTACCGCCAATACTGCTAAATAAAGGCTACCTGAAATCCACATTTCAGGTAGCCTTTTGTCAATCAAACTTATTTGCCCAAAGCAGCCAACACTTCTGCTTTCACTTGCTCAACCTGCTGTGTGCCATCCACTTTAATGTATTTCGGCGCTTTCTCGCCGGTAAGCTGGCTGTAAAAACCCACCAACACTTCGGTTTGCTCGTGATACACCTCTAGGCGTTTTTTCACGGTTTCTTCTTTGTCGTCGTCGCGCTGAACCAAATCTTCGCCGCTAACGTCATCTTTGCCTTCGGTTTTCGGCGGGTTGTAGCGCACATGATAGGTGCGGCCCGAAGCCGGGTGCACACGGCGGCCACTCATGCGGTCGATAATCGCCGCATCGGGCACGTCGATTTCCACCACGGCATCCAAATCCACACCGGCGGCCACCATCGCTTCGGCCTGCGCCAATGTGCGTGGAAAGCCGTCAAACAAAAAGCCGTTGGCGCAATCGGCGTCTTTAATACGCTCCTGCACCAAACCGATAATAATGTCATCACGCACCAAGCCGCCGGCGTCCATGATTTTTTTCGCTTCCAAACCCAGCGGTGTGCCCGCTTTTACTGCCGCGCGCAACATGTCGCCGGTAGAAATCTGCGGAATGCCGAATGCGGCGGTGATAAACTGGGCTTGGGTGCCTTTGCCTGCGCCGGGGGCGCCGAGCAGCAATACTTTCATGTTATTTACCTTTATTTCTTGTTGAAATACATCAAAAAATCGGGCTGTTGTTTTATGGGGCCAGCCCTTCATCACATCAATCGCAACGGATGGCTCTTGCCACCCTTAAATAACCGGAGGGAGCATGTTGCCGTTGTGTTTGAACTAAGCGTCGTGAAACTTCATTTTGATTTTGTTTCAAAATGATACCTGGCCAAAGGGTAAAGTTTCACGGCTTTTTATCCAGCAGCCATCAGCAAGGCAATGATAATACATTTTTTCATTATTTAAAGCCCGCTCAGCTCAGTTACATTAATATATTTTTAAATTCAGGCAGCCTTTGCCGCTTCAATCGGCCTGAAACACGGCGCGCACACGATCCAAATCTTCTTGCGTATCCACTCCGGCTGCCGGTGCGTGTGCGGTGATTTCCACAGCAATTTGATGGCCGTGCCACAACACGCGCAATTGCTCCAGCGATTCAATGCTCTCCAGCGGCGATTCGGTCATGTCGGCATATTGCTGTAAAAAGCCGGCGCGATAAGCATATAAACCAATATGGCGCAACGGCACCACGTTTTCAGGTAGCCTTGGTTCAGCAGCACGCATGGCATCACGCGGATACGGAATCGGTGCGCGGCTGAAATAAAGTGCATTGCCCTGCGCATTCAACACCACTTTCACGCAATTGGGGTTGAGAAACTCAGCTAAATCGTGCACGGCGTGCGCCGCCGTGGCCATCGGCACAGCATTGGCCACCAAGAGCGCAGCGGTGCGGTTGATTAATTCCGGCTCAATCAGCGGCTCGTCACCCTGCACGTTCACCACCACAGTATCGGCCGGCAAACCCAACGTGGCCGCGGCTTCGGCCAAACGGGTGGTGCCACTTTCGTGATGGCCGCCGGTGAGCACCACTTCTACACCGTGCGCAGCGCAGGCCGCGGCAATGTCGGCATGATCGGTGGCCACTACCACGCGTTCGGCAGCGCTTTTGCGCGCCTGCTCCACCACGCGCACCACCATCGGTTTGCCGTGGATGTCGGCCAGTGCTTTATCGGGCAGGCGCGAAGACGCCAAGCGGGCGGGAATCAATACGATAAACGGCGTGCTCATGAATCTATTTCCAAATCGGTGAGCGCGCGCGCTTCGGTTTCCAACATATGCGGAATGCCGTCTTTAATCGGATAAGCCAGCTTCGATTGCTTGCACCACAATTCTTGCAGCTCTTGCTTGTAATCCAGCTTGCCTTTGCACACCGGACACACCAAAATGTCTAAAAATTTCTTTTCCATGATTTTCTTTCCAAACTCGGCCGCCGCAGCGGCTGCGCATCATATCGTTATCAGGGCTGGCCGGCGGCCAGTTCCGCCATTAGCCACGCCGCTAAATCAGGCTCAATTATCGCACAAACCGGCAATACCCACACGTTTTCCGGCGCATTGCCCGCCAGCTTTACCGCATCTTTTTCGGTAATGAATACCATGTCGGCATCGGGCAAATCGGCAACGGTGAGCGCGGCGTGGTCGGGCAGGATTTTGGTTTGCGCCAACTCAATGCCCAAGCGGTGCAGGCTGGTAAAAAAACGTTCAGGGCGGGCAATGCCGGCCAGCGCGGCAATTCGGCGGCCTTTCAGGTAGCCTGCCGCCAATTTTTCGCTCTCCAGCTTTTCTTCAGGGCGGCACAAACGGTAAATCGCGCCCGTTTCCAAGCGGCTGCAAAACACTTTCGGCGGCAACGCAAATGCGGCCTGAGGAGGAGGCTTGCCCGCATCGCAAGCGCTGAACACCAGCGCGTTTACCGTTTGTAAGCGCCGCACTGGCTCGCGCAAACCGCCGTTGGGCAACACATCTAAAGGCCGTGCAGCATCACCGGCGGGAAACACGGCAATTTCAATATCGCGCTGCAAAGCATAATGCTGCAAACCATCGTCGGCGATAATCAACGTAAGGTCGGGGTGCGCCGCCAGCAAAGCCATGCCGGCCTCAAAACGGCTGCTGCCCACCGCCAACGGCACGCCGGTTTGGCGGAACAGCATCAACGGCTCATCGCCCGCATCGGCCACGCTGCTATCAGCATTTAGCACATGTACCGCACGGCTTTCGCGCCCATATCCACGGCTAACCACGCCCACCTTTACCCCGCGCGCGCGCAAGGCCGCCACCAATGCCAGCACCACCGGCGTTTTGCCCGTGCCGCCCACATGAATATTGCCCACCACCGCCACCGGCACCGGTAAACGCCGGCTCGGTAACAGGTGGTAACGATACAGCGCCCGCCGCACGGCCGCCACCATGCCAAACAGGCGCGACAGCGGCCACAGACACACGCTTAAAAGCGGTTTCGGCTGCTGCCAGTGTTGTTCGATAAAAGAATTAAAATGAAACATGGGGCGGTAGATACGGCCTTGCAGAAAAGATGATGCCGATACTACCACAACCCACGCCCTATCGGCGCTTGAGGCTGGCAGAAACCGGCACCTACCGTTTGAACGCAAGCCACGCGCCCTGTGTGCAAACCCAAACAAAGGCTACCTGAAACGGTTTGTTTTCAGGTAGCCTTTGTGTTATCTGCCTAAAGCTAAAGCCCTCAAATGCCCACTCAGCATACGCCCAAATCGGTATAGGTATCCTTCGCTTCGTCTGCATTCTGCCGCGCCAGCATCGGCTCTTCCAGCTTGTCGGCCAATTGACGGTGCAATTTTTCCGACAATTCGCGACGGTCGCCCTCGGCCACTACCGGCGACATAAAATTCAACACCACGCGGCTGCGGCGCTGACCCAAAATGCTGTGGAGCGATTCCATCATGCTGGTGTCGCCGCAATAGGCCAGAGCGGGGTCGGGTTGGCCGTTTTCATCCGGATAGCGGAACAGCACCGGCGTTATCAAACATTGCACATCAATGGCGGTTTGGAAAAACCTGCTCTTAAACGGCAAAATTTTGTCGCCAATCGTGGTGGTGCCTTCGGGAAACACCGCCACATGTTGACCCTGGCGCAATATTTCCGCTACTTCATCAAGCTGGCGCTGGTTGGAGCGGCTACCGCCGCGCGCCACAAACACCGTACCGGCCTGACGCACCAGATAGCCCACCACCGGCCACTGCGCCACTTCGGCCTTGGCCACAAAACGCACCGGTTCCACTGCATTGAGCGCAAAAATATCCAGCCAAGAGATATGGTTGCACACCAAAAGCTGGCCGCCGGCCTGCGGCATCGGCGGCAAGCCGCACACTTTGAGTTCTACGCCGCAAATCGTCAGCAAATCGGCCGACCATATGCGGATACATGCTTTTTGCCGGCGCTCGTTCAAAAAGCGGAACAACACGCCCATTTGCAACACGCCCCACATCAAATGGATGCCAACGCGCAAAAAACGCCACCATAATCTCATTTTACGTTTCCTCCCCAAACTGCTGCCTACTGATTTGATTTTGATTGATTATTTAACAAAATGTTTCATGTAGCGGTCACTGATGCGCGACATCGGCATCATAATCAGCATATCGGCACAGTTGAATTCCGCATCCCATGCCGGCTCGCCGCAAATATACGCGCCCGCACGCAAATAACCTTTGATTAAGGCCGGACACTCCGCGTCCACATCATCGCGCAACGCGTGTAAAGGCAGCGGCAGGTGCGGGAAAACGCGGTATTCCGGCGGGCATAAATATTTTTCGGCAAGCTGTTTGTACAGGCTGGCAGCGAAGTGGCCGCCGTCGGCCATGCCCACGCTGCCGCAACCAATCATGTATTCCAAGTTTTCCGCCTGCATAAACCTTATCAGCCCGCTCCACAACAGCATCACCGTACTGCCGTAGCGATAATCGCGGTGCACGCAGGCACGGCCCAGTTCCACCGTGTGCGGCAACAAATGCTTGATGCGGCTCAGGTCAAATTCGTTGGCGCTATACCAGCCGTTGGCGGCGCGTGCATATTCAGCGGTGAGCAAACGGTAGCAGCCTACCACTTTGCCCGAATCTTGGTCGCGCACAATCAGATGGCGGCAAAATTCGTCGTAATAATCCACATCCAAGCCGTTATCGCTCTGGATACTCGCACCCATTTCTTCGGCAAACACTTTATAGCGCAAGCGCTGCGCCTCTTCGATGTCGGCCGCACAACGCGCCAAGCTTACGGTAAGACGGTGTTGCGGCGTCTGCACACCCTTTTGTTTTTGCATAGATTTATCGGCTCGCATATCGGGTACTCCACTTGTTTTGACCAACCCACTCTACAAAGCCAATATGACAATAACGTGACTGGCACGCGAATGGCTTGAAGGGTGTCGTATTCCGGTTTTCATTATAGTTAGAACAATATTAGAACAAAAAAATGTTTTCTAAAATAGAGTAAATAGACTAAAGGCCGCTACAGCCAACCAAAGGCTACCTGAAAATCATGCCAGCTTTAAAACAGGCTGCCGCCCAATACAAACTTTTTTCAGGTAGCCTCATATTTAAGATGATGCCTGCCCATTCCGATCCGGCCGCGCTTTATCCTTTGAAGGCTACCTGAAAAGCTTTATAATCCGCCCTTTATTTCTCCACCACTACCGCCATGTCCGAACTCTTTGCCCCCGCCGCCCTAAGCGTTTCCGAGCTGAATGCGCTGGCCAAACGCCTTCTCGAAGATCACCTCTTCGGCATCTGGGTTTCGGGCGAAGTGTCCAACCTCACCCGCGCCGCCAGCGGCCATTACTATTTTTCGCTCAAAGACAGCCGCGCCCAAGTACGTTGCGCCATGTTTAAAGGCACAGCCAGCAAAGTGGGAACAGCGCTGAAAGAAGGCGACCACATTGAGCTCACCGGCAAAATCAGCATCTACGAAGCACGCGGCGAATTTCAGATTACCGTGTCTGACGTACGCCTGAAAGGGCTGGGACAGCTTTATGAAGCTTACGAGCGCCTGAAAGCAAAATTGCAGGCCGAAGGCGTGTTCAACCCCGAACGTAAAAAACCACTGCCCGCACACCCGCGCTGCATCGGCATTGTGACCAGCACCGCCGCCGCTGCCTTGCGTGATGTTGTGTCAACCCTGAAACGCCGCGCACCGGATGTTGCCGTGATTGTCTACCCCACGCCGGTGCAGGGTGCGGGCAGCGAGCGACACATTGCCCAAGCCATCGAAACCGCCGCCGCACGCCATGAAGCCGATGTACTGATAGTATGCCGAGGCGGCGGCAGCATTGAAGATTTATGGGCATTTAACGAAGAGCCGGTTGTGCGCGCTATTGAAGCCTGCCCCATTCCCGTAGTGAGCGGCGTGGGTCACGAAACCGATTTCACGCTGGCCGACTTCGTGGCCGACATACGCGCGCCCACGCCCACCGCCGCCGCCGAATTATCAGCGCCCAACCGCGCCGAGTTGCTGCAACAAGTAGCGGCCGCCGGCCAGCGCTTCCAACGCATCCTGCAACAGCGCTATTACGATGCCAGTCAAAAGCTCGACTGGTTGACGCGCCATTTGCGCCATCCGCAACAGAAATTAAACGAACAAAGCGCCCAAATCGCCGCCTTGCAGCAAAACCTGCGCCTCGCCCTGCACCACAATTACCGCTTCCACGCCCAGCGCACGGCTCAACAACACCAGCGCCTGCACCATTTCCGACCCGACACCGCCCGGGCACAGCGTGAAATTGCCACTTTATCGGCCAAACTGGAGCAAAACTGGCAAAATCTGTGGCGGCAACGTTGCGAAGGTTTGAGCAAACAGGCCGCCCTGTTGCAAGCCGTATCGCCGCAACACATTCTCGCCCGCGGTTTCAGCGTGGTAAAAACCAGCCGCGGTCAGGTGGTGCACGATGCCGCCACACTGAAACAAGGCCAAAAGCTGCATATTGTGTTTGCCGAAGGTGAAGCCGACGTACGCGTGAGCAGCGAACATTCCCAACCAGATTTATTTGATTTTTCATAAAGTTAATTAAAAACCATCATCACCAACCATCTTATTGGTACCCATGCTGCAACAGTTTTCAGGTAGCCTTTGCCGTTGCAGGCGCAAAAATATTCCAATAGCAGCTACAGCTTGCTACAATCATCTATTACCCAAAATCAAAAAACCTTAAAGCAACGCCTCATGACAAGCACACGCCACACCCTCCCCGACACTCGCCCCTATCCCGCCGAACCGGTAAAAAACGACTTGCTGCTGTATGCCGGCCAAATCGCCGCCGCTGCCGGCGGCGCACAGCGCAAATTATCGGAAGAATCACTGCAAGCTGCCATTCACGGTATGTTTGAGCAAAACCACTACCTCGGCCTTTCCGTTGCCATGAGCATGGCGCCCGATGCCGCCACCTATCAAGCACTGTTAAACGGCCTTGATCAGGTATTGCATGCCAAAACCGACAGCGAATGCCAATGGTTTGCCCTGCCGGTAGTGGTGGTGGCCGGCAGCAATCAGCCCGCCACCTTAAGCACACACACGCCCATCGCCGAGCTGACCGCCTGCCTGGCCAACTATCCACACACCCGCATACTGACGCAAGCCGTCTGGCTGCCCGAACTCATCCGCGCCGAAGATTTGGCCGAAGTGAAAGCCGGCGATTGGTTTGCCGCCAAGCAAAATGCCGAAGCCGCCGCCGCATTTGCCGCAACCCTGCCTGCCCGCGCATTGAACGTGGAAGCCGGCCAATCGGTACACGTGTTGTACGCCCTTGGTTACGGCGATGCCACCCTGAGCAGCGCATTGGGCAACAACCTGAAAGACGCCGCCCTGCCACTGATGCAGGTATGGCAACAAGCACTGGCACAACCCGGCCTTACCCTCTTCACCAACCCGCTCACGCCCAACACGCCGCTGGCCGCCATTGCCGAAGGCAGCCATATGCGGCTGCGCATGGCCTTAGACGTATTCGCCACCAACGCCATCCGCGCCATCCGTCTGCAAAGTCCGCGCGTCGGCGTGGTGATGGCCGCACAACAAGGCGGCAAACTGCTATTCGGCTTCAATGCCACCGACAGCGCATTTGAAGTGCAGCCGCAAGTATTCAGCTGGCCTTTGTCGCCGGTGGAGCGCATCGAAACCGTGCAGCAAAATTTTCTCGACCTGCTCGTAGAATGCCAGGTAGAAAACATCCGCCTGCTGCACGATCCCCTGCCCGAACACGCCGATCTGCCCACCTATGCCCAGGCGCAAAACCTCGGCGGCCACAATCCTTTATTCGCACAACGCCATTAATTCAGGTAGCACGCATGAAAAACTATAAAATCCTCTTTGTCTGCCTCGGCAACATCTGCCGCTCGCCAATGGCAGAATATGTATTGCGCCATCTGGCACAGGAAAACGGTGTCGGCGATCGCATCTCCGTACAAAGCGCCGGCACTTCCGGCTGGCACAACGGCGAAAACATGCACCGCGGTACGGCGGCAATATTGAAACGCAACGGCATCAAACCCACCGGCTTTACCAGCAGCAAAGTGCATGCCGAAGATGCCGAAGATTACGACTTCATCATCGCCATGGATGACAATAATATCGGCGACCTGAAAAACCTGATTCGCTTCGATCCCGCTCAAACCTTCAAAATCACCGACCTGATTCCCGAACTCGGCTACCCGCTGGTGCCCGATCCGTATTTTACCGGTGATTTCGACGAAACCTACCGCTTAGTCAGCGCCGGCAGCCATGCCCTGTTGGCCAAACTCGGTTTGAGCACACTAAGCGAAGAAGTTAACTTAAGCGCTTGATACAACAAACAAACTGAAGAAAATCTCCACAGGCTACCTGAAAAATTTTCAAGCAGCCTGTCCACAACGTGTTGACCGCCAATATCGGCCACACACGAAATCATGCTGTCTCCTTTTCAGTCTATCTGAAACCCTGCTTGCCATGCTAAAATAGCCGCCTCAAATTTTATTCCAACCAACCCGATACCGGTTTATCCCGCAAGGAACTCACATGGCAGGCCATAGCAAGTGGGCGAATATCCGCCACAAAAAAGAACGTCAAGACGCCAAACGCGGCAAAATCTTCACCCGTTTAATTAAAGAAATCACCGTCGCAGCAAAAATGGGCGGCGGCGACCCTGGATCCAACCCCCGTCTGCGCCTGGCAATGGATAAAGCCTTTGATGCCAACATGCCCAAAGACAACGTGCAACGCGCCATTGACAAAGGCACCGGCAACCTCGAAGGCGTGGATTACTTGGAGCTGCGCTATGAAGGCTACGGCATTGGCGGTGCGGCCGTTATGGTAGACTGCCTCACCGACAACAAAACCCGCACCGTTGCCGATGTGCGCCACGCCTTCAGCAAAAACGGCGGCAATCTGGGCACCGACGGCTGCGTGGCCTTCAACTTCGTTCACCAGGGCTATCTCGTTTTCGCCCCCGGCGCCGATGAAGACGCGCTGATGGAAGCCGCCCTCGAAGCCGGCGCCGAAGATGTTATCAGTCACGACGACGGCTCTTTGGAAGTGATTACCGCACCGGTTGACTGGTCTACCGTAAAAGAAACGCTGGAAAAAGCAGGCTTCAAATCGGAAGACGGCGACGTGACCATGCGTGCACAAAACGAAGCCGAACTCAGCGGCGATGAAGCAGAAAAAATGCAAAAGCTGATCGACGCACTAGAAGACTTGGACGACGTGCAAGACGTTTACACTTCCGCCGTGCTGAATTTTGACGAATAAACGCTTTCATCAACGGCTTAAAACCTCAAAAGGCTACCTGAAACGTTTTCAGGTAGCCTTTATCTATTGCCTTTATATGGCTAAAAATAGCTAAATCGAATCATACCAAAACAACAGATATTATCGAAAATACTGAAAATATCGAAAAGAATAAAATAAGCATTTGCTTTTCCGGCTGTATAAAGCCAGCATCCCAAACTCTATGTTTTGCCAAATAAAGTTTGAAATACCCCACTCCAGCGCCAGCACCAGTTAATTTCCGCAAATTCTCAGGCAGCCTTTTCAAACACACTGCCGATTCTCAGTCTCAGACCCAAATACAGCGGCACCGTCCGCCTAAAACAGTATTTAACCAATATTGTATTTCAACGGCAGAATGAAATTTTATTGACTTAATTTGTTAATGAATGATAAAATCAATAATGATATTTATTATTATTAACAAATAATATGTATTAATAATATCTGTTATCTTTACTTTTCATTACCATTACTCAATTGATACTATTAATGCAGCATTGCATTACGATATTTTTCAATTGAATAATAATTGCTTTTTTTAACATTTTATTTATATCAATTTGGGATAGAGATGAAAAAAACCATACTGGCTGTTTTAATCAGTAATACATTTGCGGTATCTGCATGGGCAGAAACTGAGTTTCAGGAGGCACAACTGGATCAGGTAACCGTAACCGGCGACCGACAAGGCACGAAGATTCAAACCAATGTTGTTACCTTGCAGGAAATGGACGACAGCACCGCCACCGACTTGCGCGGCCTGCTCGAAAAAGAGCCTGCCATCGGTTTCGGTGGCGGCAACGGCACATCGCAGTACATCACTATTCGCGGTATGGGGCAAAACTCCGTCGACATCAAAGTAGACAACGCCTATTCCGACAGCCAGATTCTGTATCATCAGGGTCGTTTTATTATTGACCCGGCATTGCTGAAAAGTATTTCGGTACAAAAAGGTGCAGGTTCGGCCAGCGCCGGTATCGGTGCAACCAACGGCGCCATTATTGCTCAAACCGTAGACGGCTTGGATTTGCTCGAAGGCATGGATAAAAACTGGGGCGTGCGCTTGAATGGCGGTTATTCCAGCAACGAAGGCCACAGTTATGGCGCTACCGTGTTTGGCAAAGCAGGCAGCTTCGACGGCTTGTTTTCTTACAACCGCAACGATGAAAAAGATTACCAGCCAGGCAAAGGCTACACCAACCTCAACGGCGGCAAAACCGTACCTTACAGCGGCTTGGACAAACGCAATTATTTGGCCAAAATCGGCGCCACTTTCGACAACCACCGTTTGGTGTTGAGCCGCATGCAGGACCAACATCGCGGCGACCGTTTGGTACGTGAAGAATTTGCCGCTTTCGGTGCCGACAACCCCCGCCTAACCTTAGAGCGCCAAGCCCCTGCCTATCGTGAAACAACATTAGAAAACAATAATCTAGAGTGGACAGCCACCGATTTGGGCTTTGTAGAAAAATTAACGGCCAATGCCTACCTGATGAAAAACAAACGTTATTCGGCCGATGACAGTCGCAACGGCTATGCAGGTAATATAGAAGGCCCAACAGAAACCACCATCACCACCAAAGGCGCAAATTTCGGCTTAGACAGCCGCCTCGGCGAAAATACGCTGATTAAATACGGCCTCAACTACCGCCATCAGGAAGTGCAGCCGCACACCTTTTTCCAACCCAATCTGAGCAATCCGAAAAAAGCCGATTCCGGCGTGTATGCGGAAGCCATTCACGACATCGGCGATTTCACCCTCACCGGCGGTTTGCGCTACGACCATTTCAACTTCAAAGCAATGGACGGTAAATCCGCATCAGACAGCAACTTCAACCCGAGTTTCGGCTTGATTTGGCAGCCGCTCGACACCGTCAGCTTCAGCGCAAGCCACAACTACGCCAGTCGCAGCCCGCGCCTGTATGACGCATTGATGAGCCACGGCAAACGCGGCATCACCTCCATTGCCGACGGCACCCAAGCCGAACGCGCACGCAGCACCGAAGTCGGTTTCAACTACAATAACGGCACTTTTGCCGCCAACGGCAGCTACTTCTGGCAAACCATTAAAGATGCGGTGGCCGGCCCGCAACGCCGCCATGATGAAAACGGCACAGTGATTTCAGGCGAAGGTGAAATCATCAATGCCGGTTACATCAAAAACCATGGTTACGAATTGGGCGCCTCTTATCGCAACGGCGGGTTTATTACCAAAGTCGGCGTGGCGCACAGCAAACCGCGCATTTACGATACCCATCCCGAAAATCTGTTGAGTGCCAACCCAGAGTTTGCCGTGCAGGTAGGCCGCACTTGGACAGCATCCGTAGCCTACCGCTTCAACCAGCCCAATTTGGAAATCGGTTGGCAAAACCGCACCGTGCAAAGTGCCAACGGCTCAGTATTGGTGCGTGATACCGAGCCAGTCGAACGCAAGAGCTACAACGTCAACGATATTTTTGCCAATTGGAAACCCACCGGCAAAGACAATCTCAACGTTAATTTTGCCATCAACAACATCTTCAACAAATTCTATTATCCGCACAGCCAGCGTGCCAACACCCTGCCAGGCATCGGCCGCGACGTGCGCTTAGCGGTGAATTATAAGTTTTAATCAATTAGTATTTATCGCCAAAACCGGCATTAATACAACACCGTATGCACCAACCCTTCAGGTGGCCTCGCAACAAGCAAGGCCGCCTGAAAATGTTTTCAGGCCTCTTTTGTTTTTGCAAAATCGCTTCATAACCGTTTTTACCGTTTTTGCCATGCGAAAAATTACAAACACCAATCTTTCTATTCCGCTCATTCGCATGCCACAATCCGGAGCAGATTTTTCAGGTAGCCTCCTCCTTTTCCCTTTTCTGTGTTAAAAAAGAAAAGCAAACACCGTATTAGCAAATACAATATATTGATAAGCAAAAGGCTACCTGAAAGATTTTTAACTTTTCAGGTAGCCTTTTGCTTTTGATACCGTCATCAAACATAATAAAAATGTACACTCCGTATCCATCAATACAGTTTACTGACAACACAAGGCTGCCTGAAAGGTTTTTCAGGCAGCCTTGTGTTGTATGCGCAGCGGGTTATTTAGCTGCTTCGAGTGCTTGGCTCAGGTCTGCCAGCAAATCATCAATATGTTCGATGCCCACGCTCAGGCGCACCATGTCTGCGCCCACGCCGGCGGCCGCCAGCTCGGTTTCGTTGAGCTGACGGTGCGTGGTGGTGGCGGGGTGGCAGGCCAGCGATTTGGCATCGCCGATGTTCACCAAACGCAGGAACAGTTGCAGCGCATCAATGAATTTGGCACCGGCATCACGGCCGCCTTTGATACCGAAACTGAGCAAACCCGATGCCTTTCCGTTGTAATCACGGTCAATCAGCGCTTTGTAGGGGCTGTCGGGCAAAGCGGGATAGTTTACCCAAGCCACTTGCGGGTGATTTTGCAAAAATTCCGCCACTTTCAACGCATTTTCGCAATGGCGCTCCATGCGCAAAGCCAGTGTTTCCAAGCCCTGCAAAATCAGGAAAACGTTCATCGGGCTGATGGCAGCGCCGGTATTGCGCAGCGGCACCACACGAGCACGGGCGATGAAAGCGGCAGCACCGAAATGCTCGGTGTAGTTGACACCGTGATAAGAAGGATCGGGCTGATTGAGGGTTTTATCGAAACGCGGATTGCCCGCCCATTGGAATGTGCCGCTGTCGATAATCGCGCCGCCGATGCTGGTGCCGTGGCCGCCGATGTATTTGGTGAGCGACTGCACCACAATATCCGCGCCATGCTCAATCGGGCGGAACAGCACAGGCGACGGCACGGTATTGTCCACCACCAGCGGCAGCCCTTGCGCGTGTGCCGCTTCGGCAAAAGCTTTCATATCCACCACATTGATGGCGGGATTGCCGATAGATTCGCAATACACAAGCTTGGTGCGCGCGTCGGTGTTGGCGGCGATTTGGGCGGGGTCGTCGGCGTCGACAAAACGCACTTCAATGCCCTGACGCGGCAGGCTGTGGGCGAAAAAATTATAAGTGCCGCCGTAGAGGGTTTTGGTGGCGATGATGTTGTCGCCCGCCTCTACCAATGTTTGCACGGCATAGGTAATTGCCGCCATGCCGCTGGCCACACACAGCGCAGCAATACCGCCTTCCATCTCGGCCACACGCGCTTCGAGCACGGCGGTGGTGGGGTTCATGATGCGGGTGTAGATATTGCCGGCCACGTTGAGATTGAACAAGTCGGCACCGTGTTGGGTGTCGTCGAAGGTGTAAGACGTGGTTTGGTAAATCGGTACGGCGGCGGCTTTGGTGGTGGGATCAGACTGATAGCCTGCGTGCAGAGCGATGGTTTCGCGTTTCATGCTTTCTCCTTTTTTACTTTTTTATAGATAACAATTTTATAGATAACAACTAGGCTACCTGAAAACGTTTCAGGTAGCCTTAAACTCACAGCTTGATTTGTTCCAATACATAATCAATGTCTTTGTCGCCCCGCCCGGAAAGGTTCACCAGCAAGCGTTTGTCGGCGGGCAATTCGGCAGCACGGCGCAAGGCGTAGGCCAGCGCGTGGGCGCTTTCCAGCGCAGGAATAATGCCTTCTTCACGTGAAAGCACCAAAAACGCATCCAAGCATTCGGCATCGGTGGCCGATTCGTAACGGGCGCGCTGTTGGTCTTTCAGGTAGCAGTGTTGCGGGCCGACGCCGGGGTAATCCAAGCCGGAGGCAATGGAATGCACGGCCGCAGGCTCGCCTTGTTCGTTTTGCAGAAAATAACAGTGGAAGCCCTGAATCACGCCCGGCTTGCCCAACGTCATGGTGGCGGCGTGGCGGCCGGGTTTGTCCAGCCCTTCGCCGGCGGGTTCCACGCCCACCAATTGCACGGCGCGATCGTCTAAAAAGGCATTGAACAAACCGATGGCATTGGAGCCGCCGCCCACGCAGGCAATCACCTCATCGGGCAAGCCGCCATATTGGCTTTGGAACTGCTCGCGCGCTTCGTGGCCGACAATACTTTGAAAATAAGCCACCATCTCAGGATACGGCGCAGGGCCAACCACCGAGCCGATGGCAAACATACTGTTCTGCCAATCGCCCATATAGGCGCGAAAAGCGCTGTCTACCGCTTCTTTCAGTGTGCCCGCACCTTCGGTCACCGGCACCAGTTTCGCGCCCAAAATTTTCATGCGCGATACGTTGGGGTGCTCTTTGGCGATGTCGACCACGCCCATGTGGATTTCGCACTCCAGCCCCATCAACGCAGCAGCAGTGGCCAACGCCACGCCGTGCTGACCCGCACCGGTTTCAGCAATCACTTTTTTCTTGCCCAGCTTTTTCGCTAGCAGCACTTCGCCGATGCAGTGGTTGATTTTGTGCGCGCCGGTGTGGTTTAAATCTTCGCGCTTCAGATAAATCTGCGCACCGCGTTGCGACAGGCTGCGCGCGTGGTAAACCGGACTGGGGCGACCTACATAAGTGGCCTGCAAACGCTTCATTTCGGCAATAAAATCGGCGTCGCCGATAATGCTGCGGAAACCCGCTTCCAGCTCCGCCAGCGCGCGCGCCAGATCAGGATGGTCTATTTTTCCCCCGTGTGCGCCGAAAAAGCCTTGCTCATCGGGCAACAGCAGCGGGTTTAATTGTTCTTGCTTCATCGTTTTTCTTTCCTTCGCGTTATTGTGCCAGAGGCTACCTGAATCATCGCCAAGTGTTTTCAGGTAGCCTTAAATGAATTGAATAAAAGCACACAAATGATAGGCCGTTTGCGGCACGAAACCAATGTACAAGGTTTCGCTGCCTTGTTTTTCAAGCAGGCCAATGTTTTTCAGGCAACCCGCACCGTCAAGAATGCCCCTCCGGCTTGCGCCCCAACACCCGCACCACCGCACTTGTGCCGCGATGGCGCCTGCCTTCGTCTAGCTCCAACACGCCTTCTTCTGCCGCCAGCCACTCCAAGCCGGCCAGTGCAGTTTGAATTTCTGCCAATGTGCCAAGCATAGCAGGGTCGGACGGGCCGCCGGTGCCATAAGCGATTTGGTCGGGATGATAAAACACGCCGGCAAACATGCCGCCCGGCTGCAAGGCATGCACCATTTTTTGCAACACCGTCGTGCGCTGCGGCTCGGTAAAATGGCAAAACACCGAGCAAATCACCGCATAATATTGCGGTGGTAAATCCATCGCCGCAATATCGGCAAGGCGCGTTTGAAAAGCCACGCCTTTTGCGTCGGCCAGCTTTTGCGCTTTGGCCAAACCCACCGCCGATAAGTCGACGCCTTCCACCTCCAAACCCAATCCGGCCAGAAAAATACCGTTGCGCCCCTCTCCCGTTGCCAAATCCAGCGCCTTGCCCTGCTGGGGCAATTGCGACGCCACGGCGGCAATAAATTCATTCGGCTCGGTGCCGAAAGCATAATCGTCGCCCAGATAACGTTCGTCCCACTTGCTCATCGGTTTTCTTTCTTTGCAAATTGCAAACTGTATTTTTGCTTTTCAGGTAGCCTTTTCTCATGTGAGGCTACCTGAAAATTGAAGCCTTATTCAATATTCTGCACTTGCTCGCGCATCTGCTCGATCAATACTTTCAACTCCACCGAAGCCTGCGTGCATTCCGCTGCAATGGCTTTGCTGCCCAGCGTGTTGGCTTCGCGGTTCAGCTCCTGCATCAAAAAATCCAAACGCTTGCCCACGCTGCCTTTGCCTTCGGTAATGATGCGGCGCACTTCGCCAATATGGGTGCGCAAACGGCTGAACTCTTCATCGACATCGGCTTTTTGCATAAACAGCGTAAATTCCTGTTGCAGGCGGTCGTTGTCGATATTCTCTACCGCCTCCTGCAGGCGCGCACGCACTTTTTCCAAATGTGTTTGCAGCAGGTCGGGAAAACGTTTTTCCAGCGTATCCACAATCAATTCCATGCCCTGCAAACGATCAAGCAAATGCTGTTGCAACTTCTCACCCTCGCGGCGGCGCGCGGCGGCGAAATCGTACAGCGCTTGTTCGAGCAAACTTTGCACAGTGTGCGCAAACGCTTCTTCATCTTCACTTTGGCTGGTAATCACGCCGGGGAAATGCAAAATATCGGCCACGGTGAGCTTGCCCAAATCATCGTTTTGCTTGCGCCATTTTTTATTCAAGTAAGCCAGCTGGTCGACCAGCGGCTGGTTGATGCTGAGGCTGCCTGAAACACCCGCTTCGATGGTTTGCACCTGAATACGGCACTCCACCTTACCGCGTGTTGCGGTTTTAGCCAAAGTTTCGCGCATGCTGCTTTCGAGATGGCGCAAATCATCGGGCATACGAAACTGCACATCGAGATAACGGTGGTTGACGGCGCGCAAATCAAGGTTGATGCGTTTGCCGCCGCATTCTCCTGCTGCATTGGCAAAACCGGTCATGCTGTGAATCATGGCTGTTTACTCCCTGTGTAAAAATGAGTGAATCAAACGTTAATATAGCATATTGCGCCCCTTTTTTTACGATGGCTCCTTTATATCTTTTCAGCCAACCTCACGCACCGAAAAAGCCGCCGCAACAGCACACGCCTAAATGCTATAATCGCCGCTGTTCAAACCTTACGGAAACCGCAAAATGACCGCTTATATCCGCCAAAACCGCACCGCCGACGCCTTGCGCAACGTACACATCACACCCAATTTTCTGCCCCATGCAGACGGTTCCTGCCTGATTGCCTGCGGCAACACCAAAGTCATCTGCACCGCCAGCATCGAAGAACACCTGCCGCCGTTTCTGCGCGGCAAAGATCAGGGCTGGGTTACTGCTGAGTACGGCATGCTGCCCGCCTCCACCGCCAGCCGCATGCGCCGCGAAGCCGCTGCCGGCAAACAAAGCGGACGCACACAGGAAATCCAACGCTTAATCGGCCGCTCCCTACGCGCCGTAGTAGATTTACAGCAATTGGGCGAACGCCAGATTCTGATTGATTGCGACGTGATTCAGGCCGACGGCGGCACGCGCACGGCCAGCATCACCGGCGCTTTTGTGGCGCTGCACATGGCGGTAAACAAATTGCTCGATTCGGGCATGTTGTTGCAAAACCCCATCCGCGAAGCCGTGGCCGCCGTATCCGTGGGCGTGGTGGGCGGCGTGCCGCTGCTCGATTTGGACTACCCCGAAGATTCCGGCTGCGACAGCGACATCAATCTGGTAATGACCGCTTCAGGAAACATCATCGAAATCCAGGGCACCGCCGAGGGTGCCCCGTTTAGCCCGCAAGAATTAAACACATTGATGGCACTTGGCAAAAAAGGCATCGACAGCCTGCTTGCCGCTCAACAACAGGCTCTTAACGAGGCTTAAGGCCAAACCGCCCTCGGCTCCAACTCCTAATACATCAGACCAACCGTGTCTTGCAAAGGCTACCTGAAAACATTTTCAGGTAGCCTTAAGCATAACCATCATCCGAAAGCCCTCCGCCTGCCCGATACTTTGGCAAAAACGGTATTTTCGTCACCATTGGCACGTTTTCCCCGCCGCGCCCTTGTTTTTTATACAAAATATAGTAATAATACCCCGCTTGTTCTCTCCAACACAGCCTTAAACATTCAAATCGTAATAATAAAGAAAGCATGAAAAAATGGCGTTAATCGTACAAAAATACGGCGGCACCTCAGTCGGCTCCGCCGAACGCATCAAAAACGTAGCCAAACGCGTTGCCAAAACCCGCGCTGCCGGGCACGATGTTGTAGTAGTCGTTTCCGCCATGAGTGGCGAAACCAACCGCCTGGTGGCGCTGGCACACGAAATGCAGGAGTTCCCCGACCCGCGCGAGCTTGATGTGGTCTTGTCTACCGGCGAACAAGTCACCATCGGCCTGTTGGCCATGGCCTTGAAAGACCTCGGCGTAGACGCCAAAAGCTACACCGGCTGGCAAGTGGCGGTACAAACGGATTCTTCACACACCAAAGCCCGTATCGAAAACATCGACGACGCCAAAATGCACACCGACCTGAAGGCCGGAAAAGTAGTGATTGTGGCCGGCTTTCAGGGCGTAGACAGCAAAGGCGACATTTCCACTCTCGGCCGCGGCGGTTCCGACACTTCCGCCGTTGCACTGGCCGCTGCGCTGGCTGCCGACGAATGTCAAATCTACACCGATGTAGACGGCGTCTACACCACCGACCCGCGCGTCGTGCCCGAAGCGCGCCGCCTCGACACCATCACCTTTGAAGAAATGCTCGAGCTGGCCAGCTTGGGCAGCAAGGTGCTGCAAATCCGTTCGGTTGAATTCGCCGGCAAATACAAAGTCCGTCTGCGCGTATTGAGCAGCCTGCAAGAAGGCGGCGACGGCACCCTAATTACTTTTGAAGAGGACGACAACATGGAAAAAGCCGCCGTACAAGGCATCGCATTCGATAAAAACCAGGCCCGCATCAACGTGCGCGGCGTGCCCGACAAACCTGGTATTGCCTACCAAATCCTCGGTACTGTGGCCGATGCCAATATTGAAGTCGACATGATTATCCAAAACGTGGGAGATCATGGCACCACCGATTTCTCTTTCACCGTGCCGCGCGGCGACTTCAAACACACTCTTGAGCTGCTCAAAAGCTTGCAGGAAAGCATCGGCGCCACTTCGGTAGACGGCGACGACACCGTATGTAAAGTGTCTATCGTCGGCATGGGCATGCGCTCACACGCAGGCGTGGCCTCGAAAATGTTCCGCACCCTGGCCGAAGAAGGCATCAACATCCAGATGATTTCCACTTCTGAAATTAAAGTTTCCGTGTTGATTGACGAAAAATACATGGAGCTGGCCACCCGCGTTCTGCACAAAGCCTTTGAACTGGCTGGACCAGACAACTAAGCACACGTAATCAAAAGCCGTCTGAAATTGGGTTTCAGACGGCTTTTTTTATGATTGCTGCAAACAACCCATGGCTCATACAGGCTACCTGAAACGTTTTCAGGTAGCCCTCCCCAGCAAGCCGGCCGGATAAAATGCTACAATGGCATGTCAAAAAACTCCCTCCGAAAGGCCATCATGACCACACCCGCCATCGACCACGTTCAAGCCGTTGCCTTTGATCTCGACGGCACACTCTGCGATTCCGTTGCCGATCTCGCCGCCGCCGCCAACGCCATGCGCGAACAGCTCGGCCTGAGCGCTCTGCCCGAAAAAACCATCGAAAGCTATGTGGGCGACGGCATTGCCAACCTCGTGCACCGTGTACTCACCAACAGCCGCGACGACCAAGCCGAAGCCGGCCAGTGGGAACAAGGCTTCACTCTGTTTGTACGCCACTACCACGACCACATTGCCGATCATACCCGCCCCTACCCCGAAACCGAAGCCGGCCTCGGCCTGCTCAAATCGCTCGGCATCCCGTTGGTCGTCATCACCAACAAAAGCGAACGCCTCGCCGTGAAGCTGCTGCGCGACCTCAACCTCGCCGACTACTTCAGCCTCATCCTCGGCGGCGACAGCTTGGCTGAGAAAAAACCCAGCCCGCTGCCGCTGCTGCACGCGGCCGAAGTGCTCGGCATTAATCCGGCCAACATGCTAATGGTGGGTGATTCGCATAACGACATCCTTGCCGCCAAAGCCGCCGGCTGCCTTTCTGTGGGCGTGACTTTCGGTTACGGCGACATGCAGGAGCTGGTGCACAACCCGGCCACCAAGCCCGATTGGCTTATCGGCAGCCTGCCGGAAATTTACGACAACCTGCGCCCGCAAAAAACAGCAGACGAAGAATAAACACAAACCTAAACCTTTGCAAAATTTCCAGATGTGCATGTCGTTTAAAGTGCAGCAATGCGCAATACAGAAATGTGCCGCCGCCGGAGATTTGGCAAAGCTCAGAGGCTACCTGAAACACCCCCAATACCCCGCTCCTTTTTCAGGTAGCCTGAACCAACCCAACATCATATGAAACCGGAAAAATCTCTGCGTGCCCGCGCACTCGACATTCTCGCCCGTCAGGAAATCAGCCGCGCCGAGCTGAAACGCAAGCTCGCGCCCCATGCCGAAAGCGAAGAAGAAATCGAACACATTCTGAACGAATTTGCCGAACGCAACTGGCAATCCGACACGCGCTACGCCGAAGCCTACATCCACAGCAAAAGCGGCCAGCACGGCAAGCTGCGGCTGCAACAGGCATTGGCCGCCAAAGGTGTCGACGTGGAAACCACCCGCAACATGCTGCCGGGGCGCGATCAGGAATTGCAAAACGCCGTGGCCGTATTGCGCAAAAAATTCAAACAACCCAGCACCGATTTGAAAGAAAAACAAAAGCAGATGCGTTTTCTGGCTTATCGCGGCTTCGGCATGGACACCATTCACGCCGCCCTGAAAAGCAACTGGCAGGAAGACGAAGAACGGCACGACGAAACCTGACATCTCAAACCCGGACTTTTCACCCAACACCAAACATACAGCGCTGCCCATCCGATACAGCATATACTCTTGCATTGAGGCTACCTGAAAATACTGCACCCAAAGGGCATGATGAATTGTGCGGGTTGCACACCCATATCGGCACCTTTCCGAATTATCCGGCGCAACAGCGCTAGCCGAAATGCGGCACCATTTTTTAAAGTAAACAAAATGGCTGAAAGCCATAAACCTGCAATGGCGAGAATAAATATTCTCACAAAACAAAGAAGGATTGTGTCGGCGGCAAGTTAATATGACCGTCACATTTTTTCGTTAAAATCCGTTCCAATTTTTACAGACAAACTTATCATCCACCATGCCATTTCAACGAAGGAAGCAGCATGAATAAAATGAATTTGCTCGCTCTGGCTACGGCCTGTGCATTGAGCACGCCAATCTACGCCGGCGAAGTATTGGCTGCCAACACCTCGGGCAAAAGCCAGGCCTGGTTTCAAGACGGCCAAACGCGAGTGCAGCAGGCGCTAGAAAACGCCAAGCGCGCCAATATCAAGGCCGGCAAAGCAAAAAACATTATCTTGTTTGTCGGCGACGGCATGGGCATTTCCACCGTTACCGCCGCCCGTATTCTCGAAGGCCAGCAACGCGGCCAAACCGGCGAAGAAAACCTGCTTTCGTTTGAAAAATTCCCGCTCAGCGGCTTGTCGAAAACCTATAATACCAACCAACAAACGCCTGATTCAGCCGGCACAATAACAGCGATTATTACCGGCGTGAAAACCAAAGCCGGCCTGATTAGCATCGGCGACGACAGCCCGCGCGCCAGTTGCAGCGGCCAAAAAGGTCACGAGCTGACCAGCGCACTGGAGCTGGCGAAAATGGGCGGCAAATCTACCGGCATCGTCACCACTGCACGCCTCACTCACGCCACCCCGGCCGCCACCTATGCCAAGGTTTCCGACCGCAACTGGGAAAGCAACGACGGCCTGACCGAAGAAGCGGTAGCAAACGGCTGTAAAGACATCGCCCGCCAATTTGTTGACGCCGATTCTGTCGACGTGGCTTTCGGTGGCGGCCGCCGCCACTTCTTGCCGGAAGAAATAAAAGACATTGAAGGCAAATCCGGCAAACGCACCGATGGTGCAAACCTGGTGAATGAATGGCAAGCCAAAACCGGCGGCCTGTATGTGGAAGACGAAAAAGGCTTTTTGGCCATTCCCGATAATGCCAAAAAAGTATTGGGCTTGTTCAACTCATCACACATGCAGTATGAAAGCGACCGCAAAAACGATAAAGCCGGCGAACCCTCGCTCGCCGAAATGACCGAAAAAGCCATCAAGCTGTTGAGCGGCAATAAAAACGGCTACTTCCTGATGGTGGAAAGCGGCCGTATCGACCACGGTCACCACGCCGGCAATGCCTATAACGCCCTAAACGACGCCATCGAAATGGCACGTGCCGTAGCGGTAGCCGAAAAAATGACCAACGAGAAAGACACGCTTATCATCGTCACCGCCGACCACAGCCACGTGTTCACCATTGCCGGCTACCCCACACGCGGCAATCCGATTCTGGGCAAAGTTGTGCGCAACGATAAACACGGCAAAGCGGAAAACATGCCGGCACTGGCTGCCGACAAGCTTCCCTACACCACGCTGGGCTACACCAATGGCAGAGGCTTCCGCAATTACGGCAGCAACATCGATGCCGACAAAACCTATACCGAGCAGCCGAATGCCGGCCGTAAAGACCTCACCGCCGTTGATACCGCCATGCCCGGTTTCCACCAAGAAGCCTTAGTGCCGCTGGATTCCGAAACCCACGGTGCAGAAGACGTCGGCATTTATGCACGCGGCCCCGGCGCCAGCCTGCTCACCGGTGTGGTCGAGCAAAACACCATCTTCCACGTGATGGATCATGCCGCCGCCCTGAGCAAAAAAGCCCGCCGCTAAGCGCAGTATCGCAAGGCATGCCGATTAGACATGCCTTTATTATTTTCTGAGACCTTTCTTTTTATCCAGAAAAACCAACCGATGAAAAAATTATTTATTACCGCGCTGCTGGCCTGTGCGGCAGGCAGCACAGCCGCCCAAACCTGTGACGTGCCAGAGGCTGTTGCCGCCGCTTATACTGTTACCGAATACAGCGGCAGCACCGCCGGAAAAAGCTACCCTTTAAAGGTAATCCGTCACGGCGAGCATGTCATTTACCAATATCCCGCCTCGCAAATGGCCGATGTGTGGACGCACGAACAAGGCAACCAACTGAGTCTCGCCCGCTATTTCGATACGCATCGCCGCGGTATCGAATACTACGCCGGCGATTTGCGCAGCCTGCAAGAGCACAAAGGCAACCACTGGCTAAAGCTGGCGCATGTGGTGGATGTATCCAGCCTCACCCCGCATAGCCGCAAAGGCAGCGGTTGCAACGCAACCGAGCATTACCGCAACAGCGGCTATCGTGTCGATTACCTCACCGCCTACCAAATGCCCAAAAGCATGACGTTTTACATCAACGGCAAACCCACCCTGTCTTACCGTCTTGACAACATCGGCGCCCATCAAAATTTCAACAAACTCTTGGCCGACTACCGCCGCTATCCAGCGCTGGATTTTGCCGACATCGGCGACAACGAAAGTGACCCGTTTGTGCGGCAAATCATTAAAATGGGCTTTATCGAGCACCACCATGAAAACGACGGCCATCAGCATTAAGGCCGTTTGAACTGCCGACCGGCTGACACCAAACAGGCCGAAAGCATCGCTATTTTTTTCAGGTAGCCTGTGTTTAAAGGCTACCTGAAAGCCATTACCGGCACTGAAACACTTCATCCTAAAAGCACGCCAACCCCAGCGCCCGGGCTACCTGAAAAATCCCCCGCCAAACACAGAATACTTTAAAATATCTGCTTTTCCCCGCCATGCCCATCATCGAAACCAACCATATCCACATTGCCTACAACACCTTCGGCAACCCCGACGCACCGCCACTGTTTCTCGTTCACGGCCTCACCGCCAACCGCACCAGCATGTTCCCGCTGGCCAAACGCCTAAGCACACACTTTCACGTATTTGCCTATGATTGCCGCGGCCACGGCCACAGCAGCAAACCGGCGCACTACACACTCAACGACCACGCCCAAGACTTACTGGCACTTATCCGCGCCGCAGGTTACCGCCAGGCCGCCGTATTCGGCCTGTCGATGGGTTCCTATATCGCCGCCTGCGCCGCCGCCAGCTCAGGCGGCGCCATCGACCGTTTGGTGTTGGTGGTCACCAAACCCAACGACGACGGCAGCGGCTCTTCCGTTGCCCGTTTACTCAAGGCCGAAGGTTTAGACTTGGGCAGCGCCAGTGAAGAAGAAACCCTCACCGTTATCCAGCAAGCCCTGTGGAGCCCGAGCACGCCACCCGCGCGCCGCGATGAAATCATTGCCGCAAAAAACGAATGTTCGCGCCGCTGGCGCATGCCCATCCTCAGCACCGCCCAACGCACCGCCGTTAACGAAGCGCTGCGCGGCTTCGACCTGCGCCCGTTGCTGCCCCGTATCACCTGCCCCACGCTGGTGATTGCCGCCCGCCACGACGGCCTCAACCCACCCGAAGCCGGCCAAGCCGTGGCCGCGCTGATTCCCCACAGCCGCTTCGAAATTTTCGAACACTCCGGCCACATGATCGAAGCTGAAGAAACCGATAAACTGGCGCAAACCACCTTGTCGTTTTTGCTCTGCTAAACAGCAAATATCGTTTACTCTGAGGCTACCTGAAAGCCCCTGCCGCTTTCAGGTAGCCTAAAAACACACCGCCGCCCTTACCCGTTAATCAAAATGCCATAATTACGCATTAATTGTTTGCCCACATCTTCAATCAAACCGCGAAAGCCATCATAAAAAGCGGCCTTTTCAAACCACTGAAAACCGTGTTCCTGAGTAATCCCGACAAATAAAAGTGCCGTTTTGCATCGTTCATGAAGACACCAGCGCCCGCCACCTCACTGGCACATCCGACGGCAAAACCGCATTCTAAGCCCAACGCTCGAAAGGTTTCGAGAGCATGGCCGTGCCACCCGACGCTGGCAAACCCTATCCGCTGCTCGAAGAGCCGTTGTGGAATGACGCACGAAACGGCTATGAAAACAACGGCAGGCAGCATTATCTGCGTATTCTTGAAATCGACATTCCCAACCGCCGCTACACCGATAGAAGCGCGCAATACCCCTAGACAACAATAAACACACCATTGGCGACTTCAACATAATTGATACCGAACACAGCCTGATTATCGAGCGCGACCATGTGGAGAAGGCTGTTGCCACCCATACACGGCCACAACGCCACAACCGAAAAGGCTACCTGAAAGCATAAAATTGCTTTCAGGTAGCCTTTTTTGTTACGATAGAAACTAAACCCGCTTGCCTTATGAATATTGAAAACCTGCCACAAAAAATTTAAATTAAAAATATATTATTAATTTTCCAAACGAGAAGTTTCATGGTTTAATAGAGCAACGCCTTAAACCATCGGCTCTAGCCGTTTACCCATCATTTTTTTTGATGGAGCCGATAAAAATAAATTGTTTTACAGACCCAAAATATCTTACTACATTCGATTACAGACAAGCAAACACCCCTCTGGAGAATTCAAAACATGACCATCAAATCCGCCGGCGCACGCTTTCGCGAAGCTGTTGCCACCGAACATCCTCTGGCCGTAGTCGGCTGCGTTAATGCTTATTTCGCCCGTCTCGCCACCCAAAGCGGCTTCAAAGCCATTTACCTTTCCGGCGGCGGCGTGGCTGCCTGTTCTTGCGGCATTCCCGACCTCGGCATCACCAGTTTGGAAGACGTATTAATCGACGCGCGACGCATCACTGACAACGTCGACACGCCTTTGCTGGTAGATATCGACGTGGGCTGGGGCGGCGCCTTTAACATTGCCCGCACGATCAAATCTATGGAAAAAGCCGGTGTGGCTGCTGTACACATCGAAGATCAGGTAGCGCAAAAACGTTGCGGCCACCGACCCAACAAAGCCATTGTTTCTAAAGAAGAAATGGTAGATCGCGTTAAAGCCGCCGTAGACGCGCGCACCGATGAAAACTTTGTTATCATGGCGCGCACCGATGCGCTGGCCATTGAAGGTTTGGATGCCGCCATCGAACGTGCCCAAGCTTGCGTGGAAGCCGGTGCCGACATGATTTTTCCCGAAGCAATGACCGAACTGGGCATGTACCGCCAATTTGTTGATGCGGTGAAAGTGCCGGTATTGGCCAACATTACAGAATTCGGTTCTACTCCGCTGTATAGCCAAGAAGAATTGGCCGGTGCAGGTGTGGATTTGGTGCTGTATCCGCTTTCTTCTTTCCGTGCCGCCAGCAAAGCTGCTTTGGGCGTATATGAAGCCATCCGCCGCGACGGCCATCAGCAAAACGTGGTAGACACCATGCAAACCCGCATGGAACTGTATGATTTCCTGAACTACCACGAATACGAGCAAAAACTGGATTCGCTGTTCAGCCAAAAGAAATAAGCTGAGCCATGCTGCCCACGGCAGGCTTTCTCGCCCTGATTTTCGCCGCCGCTGCCGTCTTGCACGGCATGGTGGGCATAGGTTTCACGCTGATTCCTACATCAGTGCTGGCCTTGCAGATGGACATGAAAGAAGCCGTGGCACTCACAGTGCTGCCAATGCTGCTGATTAATACCCTCAGCATGATTACCGGCGGTGCAGTATTACCTATTTTACGTCGCTACACTTTGCTGGCAGTGATGAGTGTTGCCGGCAGCTTCATCGGCGTAAAGCTGCTGTTGGTGTTGCCTTCTGCCTGGCTGCAACTGGCACTGGCATTATTGATTATGCTGTATGTTTTGTCGGCCTTGAGCCAAAACACTTTCAGGCTACCTGAAAAACATACTGTTACCGCGCTGTTCGGCCTGCTTGCAGGCATTATCGGCGGCGCAACCAACGCCATGTCGTCGGTGCTGATGATGTATCTGTTGGCACGCAGTAGTGATAAAAATGAAATCGCCCAAGCCGGCAACCTGTGTTTTGCGTTGGCCAAAGTAGTGCAGGTGATCATGCTGTGGCCGCTGCTGCAACAAATGGCCGTGCCTCCCTCGCTGCTTATCTGGCCTTCTATTGTGGCGGTGGCTGCTCTGTTTGTTGGCATATGGCTGCGAAAACGCATCCCGTTTGTCCGCTTCCGCCAGCTCAGTTTGGCCATTTTGTCGATATTGGCACTGATGATGATCTATAAAAGTTTCAATACCTTGCTACAGGCTGTCTGAAACGGCACCACAAACCGTTTCAAGCAGCCTGTGTGCATGAGTATAATAAAGTCACAAGCAGTTCAGTAGTTTTAAAGTTGTTTGATGAAGAGCGGTTTGACCACAAAAAAAACCAGGTCAAACTACCCGCAACCCCAAAGGAGAAGAAGAAACATGAGCACAAAAAACACCGAAGCCGTTACCCCGAAACCCAAAAAATCCGTAGCCCTCTCAGGGGTGGCTGCCGGTAACACCGCATTGTGTACCGTGGGTCGCAGCGGCAACGACTTAAGCTATCGCGGTTATGACATTCTGGATTTGGCCAAACATTGCGAATTCGAAGAAATCGCCCACCTTTTGGTACACGGCCATTTGCCCAATCAATTTGAGCTGGCGGCCTACAAAACCAAGCTGCAAGCTTTGCGCAACCTGCCTGCCAACGTGTTGGCCGTATTGGAAAACATCCCTGCTGCCGCCCATCCGATGGATGTGATGCGTACCGGCGTATCGGCTTTGGGCTGCACCCTGCCCGAGCGCGAAAGCCACCCCGTGAGCGAAGCGCGCGACATCGCCGATAAATTAATGGCCTCTATGGGCAGCATGCTGCTCTACTGGTATCACTACAGCCACAACGGCAAAGCCATTGATCTGGATAGCGAAGAAGACAGCATCGGCGGCCATTTCCTGCACTTGCTGCACGGTAAACGCCCAAGCGCTGAACACGTAAAAGCCATGCACATTTCGCTGATTCTCTACGCAGAACACGAATTCAATGCCTCCACTTTCACTTCACGCGTTGTGGCCGGTACAGGTTCCGACATGTACTCTTCAATTGCCGGCGCCATTGGCGCACTCAAAGGCCCGAAACACGGTGGTGCCAACGAAGTGGCCTACGACATCCAAAAACGCTACCGCAGCGCCGACGAAGCCGAAACCGATATCCGTGCACGCATTGAACGCAAAGAAATCGTGATTGGTTTCGGCCATCCGGTATACACCATTTCCGACCCACGCAACGTAGTGATTAAAGAAGTGGCGCGCGATTTAAGTAAAGAAACCGGCGACATGTTGCTGTTTGACGTAGCCGAACGCTTGGAATCGCTGATGTGGAACGAAAAGAAAATGTTCCCGAATCTAGACTGGTTCAGTGCCGTTTCTTATCAAAAACTGGGCGTACCCACCGCCATGTTTACTCCGCTGTTTGTAATTTCGCGCACCTCAGGCTGGGCAGCACACGTAATCGAGCAACGTGAAGATGGTAAAATCATCCGCCCGAGCGCCAACTACACCGGCCCGGACGACCAAAAATTTGTACCGATGAACAAACGCTGATACAGCGCTTAAGGCTACCTGAAAACCTTTTCAGGTAGCCTTAAGCAGATACATCATTCAGTTTGATTACCATCCACGGCACCCGATGATGTGCTGCACACAAAGCGCATCGGCCGCACAGCCAGATGCGCTTTACTTTTACCGAATATCCGCACAGGATGTTCAAATGCTTTAGCTTCAAGTTTTCAGGTAGCCTGTCATCAAGCTCTTGCCACACAGGCTAGCTGAAATCTAAAAGAATAAAGACCAACACGAAACGGAAACCACCATGAACCCTAACGCCCAATACCTCAAACCCCTACCCGGCACCGACCTCAAATACTACGACGCCCGCGCCGCCTGCGAGGCCATCGCCCCCGGCAGCTACGACACTCTGCCCTACACCAGCCGTATTCTGGCGGAAAACCTGGTGAACCGCGCCGACAATGTCGACCAAGCCACGCTCGATTCTTGGCTTACGCAATTGATTGAACGCAAGCAGGAAATCGACTTTCCGTGGTTTCCCGCTCGCGTGGTGTGTCACGACATTCTCGGCCAAACCGCGCTGGTGGATTTGGCCGGCTTGCGTGATGCGATTGCCGACAAAGGCGGCGACCCGTCTAAAGTAAACCCCGTGGTGCAGACTCAATTGATCGTCGACCACTCGTTGGCCGTAGAATGTGGCGGCTTCGACCCCGATGCTTTCCAAAAAAACCGCGATATTGAAGACCGCCGCAACGAAGACCGTTTCCACTTTATCAACTGGACCAAAACCGCATTTG
>RRZU011270274.1_pt1 | contig 41356 bp, 41 predicted proteins | sample 2165561 | NCBI WGS metagenome assembly RRZU01 (sample SAMN10456909, study PRJNA506462) | wastewater metagenome | isolation source: wastewater sludge | place: USA: Moscow, Idaho | reverse complement strand
TGCAGCGAGGCCTCGGCGACGGGGCTTCACTAGGTGGGACATTTTTGGACAACGGCGTCCGATCGTCCCGATGACCGGCGCAAGCCGGGTGTCGGACAACGATCGTGACGCCGCTTTTTTTTGCCGTCCCCGATTCTTCCCCTGGAGAGAGATTCCCATGACGACGCCCTCGATTCCTGTCAACCCGTCCCGACGCGACTTCATCCAGCGTGCCGCCGCCGTGACGGCTGCAGGCAGTGCGGTCGCCCTGCCCGGTGGTGCCTGGGCCGCCGGCTCCGATGCGCCCGAGAAGAAGGAAGTGCGCATCGGCTTCATCCCGCTGACCGACTGCGCCTCGGTGGTGATGGCGTCGGTCATGAAGTTCGACGAGAAGTACGGCATCAAGATCATTCCGTCCAAGGAGTCGTCCTGGGCCGCGGTGCGCGACAAGCTGGTCAACGGCGAGCTGGATGCGGCGCATGTGCTCTACGGCCTGGTCTACGGCGTGCACCTGGGCGTGAGCGGCCCGAAGAAGGACATGGCGGTGCTGATGACCCTGAACCACAACGGTCAGGCCATCACGCTGTCGAAGAAGCTGGCCGACAAGGGTGCGGTCGATGGCGCCGGTCTGGCCAAGGTCATGAAGGCCGAGCCGCGTGAATACACCTTCGCGCAGACCTTCCCGACCGGCACCCACGCGATGTGGCTCTACTACTGGCTGGCCTCCAACGGCATCAATCCGATGACCGACGGCAAGGTCATCACCGTGCCGCCGCCGCAGATGGTGGCCAACATGCGGGTGGGCAACATGGACGGCTTCTGCGTCGGCGAGCCGTGGAACCACCGCGCCATCATCGACGGCATCGGCGTGACCGCCGCCACCACCCAGGACATCTGGAAGGATCATCCCGAGAAGGTGCTGGGCACGACGGCCGAGTTCGTCCAGAAGAACCCGAACACCGCACGCGCCATGATCATGGCCATCCTGGAGGCCGGCCGCTGGATCGACACCGGCCTGCAGAACAAGACGAAGATGGCCGAGGTCATCGCCGAGAAGTCCTACGTCAACACCTCGGTCGACGCGATCAACCAGCGCATCCTGGGCCGCTACCAGAACGGCATGGGCAAGACCTGGGACGATCCGAACCACATGAAGTTCTTCAACGACGGTGCGGTCAACTATCCCTACCTGTCGGATGGCATGTGGTTCCTGACCCAGCACCGCCGCTGGGGCCTGCTGAAGTCCGATCCCGACTACCTGGCGGTGGCCAAGGCCATCAACAAGACCGATCTGTACAAGCAGGCCGCCGCGCAGCTGAAGATCAACGTCCCGAAGAGCGACATGCGCTCGAGCAAGATGATCGACGGCGTCGTCTGGGATGGCACGAATCCGGCGAAGTACGCCGCCGGCTTCAAGATCCGGGCCGCCTGAGCGCGACCCGAGACGACAAGAGACGACCTGTCCCCCGTCCCAGGAGGTTCCCGACATGAATGCCGCCACCCTGTCCGTTGCCGCACCCGCCGCACCGACCGCTCCGGCGACCTCGGCCGCCGCCGCGCCGGCCGCCCCGGTGCTCGACGCCGAGACCCAGGCCCGCATGAAGGCCCAGGCCGAGGCCATGGCCCGTGCCCAGCGCCTGCGCACGCTCACCCGCATGGCCGCACCGGTGCTCGGCTTCGCCTTCTTCCTGCTGGTGTGGCAGGCGGTGGCGCACAGCGGCGACAAGCAGCTGCCCGGCCCGGCGGTGGTCTGGGAAGCGGCGGTCAAGCTGTTCTCCGACCCGTTCTACAGCAACGGCCCGAACGACCAGGGCATCGGCTGGAACGTGCTGTCGTCGCTGCAGCGCGTGGCGGTGGGCTTCGGTCTGGCGGCGGTGGTGGGCATTCCGCTGGGCTTCCTGATCGGTCGCTTCGCGTTCTTCAACCAGATGCTCGACCCGATCATCAGCCTGCTGCGGCCGGTGTCGCCGCTGGCCTGGCTGCCGATCGGCCTGATGGTGTTCAAGGCCGCCAACCCGGCCGCGATCTGGACGATCTTCATCTGCTCGATCTGGCCGATGGTCATCAACACCGCGGTGGGGGTGCGGCAGGTGCCGCAGGACTACCTCAACGTCGCGCGTGTGCTGAACCTGTCGGAGCTGACGATCATCCGCAAGATCCTGTTCCCGGCGGTGCTGCCCTACATGCTGACCGGCGTGCGGCTGGCGGTCGGCACCGCCTGGCTGGTGATCGTCGCGGCCGAGATGCTGACCGGCGGCCAGGGCATCGGCTTCTGGCTGTGGGACGAGTGGAACAACCTGAATGTCGCGCACATCCTGATCGCGATCTTCGTGATCGGTGGTGTCGGCCTGCTGCTCGAGACGCTGCTGGTGGCCGTCGCCCGCCGCTTCGACTACTCCTGATCCACCGACTTCCGACTCTCCGGGGACCCTCATCATGAGCCAAGCCAATCTGGACACCCGCAACCAGCGTTTCCTGCGCATCGAGAACGTCGGCATGTCCTTCCCGACGAAGAAGGGCACCTTCATCGCATTGCGCGATGTCAACCTGGAGGTGGCCCGCGGCGAGTTCATCGCGCTGATCGGCCACTCCGGCTGCGGCAAGTCGACGCTGCTGAACCTGGTCGCCGGCCTGACCACGCCGACCTCGGGCGTGCTGCTGCTCGACGACCGTGAGCTCAAGGGCCCGGGCCCGGAGCGCGCGGTGGTGTTCCAGAACCACTCGCTGCTGCCGTGGCTGACCTGCATGGAGAACGTCTACCTGGCGGTCGAGCGGGTCTTCGGCGCCACCGAGAACAAGGCCAGGCTGCGCGAGCGCTCGCTGGCCGCGCTGGATCTGGTCAACCTGAGCCATGCCAGGGACAAGCGTCCCGGCGAGATCTCCGGCGGCATGAAGCAGCGCGTGGGCATCGCCCGGGCGCTGGCGATGGAGCCGAAGATGCTGCTGATGGACGAGCCCTTCGGCGCGCTGGACGCGCTGACCCGCGCCAAGCTGCAGGACGAGATGATGAAGATTGTCGCCACCACCGGCTCGACCGTCATGATGGTGACGCACGATGTCGACGAGGCGGTGCTGCTGTCGGACCGCATCGTGATGCTGACCAACGGCCCGGCGGCGACCATCGGCGAGATCCACCAGGTGCCGCTGCCGCCGATCCGCGAGCAGTTCCGCCCGCGCCTGGAGATGGCGCACGATGCCGGCTATCTGGCCTCGCGCGAGGCGGTGCTGGAGTTCCTGTACCACAAGCAGGCGCATGTCGAGAAGGACGCGGCCTGAGTCCGATGCGGGCCTGAAGCGTTGTTTCTGCGACACGGATCGGACTGCGGCCTGTCACGCGAGTGACGCATTGGCCTTGTGAGAACCTGACCCGACGGTACCCCGTCGGGTTTTTTCTTGTCCCAATCTGAAACAGGATGTCAGGACTTCGGCAGCGTGATCTGGCCGTTCTGGGCGCACAATCGGCTCATGCCGTGTGCGGAATGACGATGACCTGCATCGCGCCGACACCGGTCGGAGGCATCCTTGGGCATTCCGTGCAAGACAGCGGCCGGCCACGCCGAGATGGCGGCCCGCGAGCAGCGCCTGTCGCAGCGTCACCGGCTGCTGCTGCTGCTGGTCGACGGACAGCGCACCCTCGAGGAGGTGGTCGAGCAGGGCCGGCGCTGTGGCGTGCCGCGCGGCTACATCGATGAGCTGTTCGCGCTCGGCCTGATCGTCATCGGGCCGCCGCCGACCGCGCCGATGCCGCTCGACGGGCCTGACACCCTCGGGCCGGGCAGTGCGGTGAGCGACACCGAGCTGGCCCGGCTCGATGCCACGGACGGCAGCTTCGCCCAGGCGCGCCAGGTGCTGCTGGGGCTGCTGCGGGCCCATGCCCCGGTGTCGGGGGCAGTGATGATGCTGAGGGTCAGGCGGGCCCGCTCTCGCGCAGAATTGCGGGCCCTGCTGCCGGATGTGCAGGCGCGACTGCAGCGCGTGCGGCCGCAGGGCGAGACGCGCGAGCAGCTGCTGCGCGTCGAGTCGCTGCTGGTGTCCTGATCCGCACTCGAATCCGAATCCGAGTCCGGTCAGGGGGCCGGCTTCACGATCCCTGTCGTCCTGTGGCGTTCTCATGAGTTTCCTGGTCATCGACATCGGCAACACGCGTCTCAAGTGGGGCCTGTACGAGGCGCCCCGGCCCGAGGCGGCCCTGATCGCGCAAGGGGCGGTCTTTCTCGAGGCCATCGACCGGCTGGCCGAGGAGGACTGGGCAAGCCTGCCGGCGCCGCAGCGCATGCTGGGCAGCGCGGTGGCCGGCCAGGGCGTGCGCCGCCGCGCCGAGGAGCAGCTCGATCTGTGGGATCTGACGCCGCGCTGGGTGGTGTCGCAGCCGCAGGACGCCGGCGTGAGCAACGGCTACGAGCATCCGGCCCGGCTGGGTTCGGACCGCTGGCTGGCGCTGATCGGCGCGCGCGCGCGGGTGCTGGCCTCGGGGCCGGCGCGGCCTGCGCTCGTGGTGATGGTCGGCACCGCGGTGACGATCGACGCGATGGATGCCGAGGGCCGCTTCCTGGGCGGGCTGATCCTGCCGGGCTTCGGGCTGATGCTCAAGGCGCTGGAGTCGGGCACCGCCGGACTGAAGGTGCCCACCGGCGAGGTGCGCGAGTTCCCGACCAACACCAGCGATGCGCTGATGAGCGGCGGCACCTACGGCATCGCCGGCGCGATCGAGCGCATGCACCGCCACCTGCTGCGCCGCTGCGGTGCCGAGCCGGCGCTGCTGATGGGTGGCGGCGCCGCGGTCAAGCTCGCGCCCGAGACCGACCTGCCCTTCGAGCTGGTCGACACGCTGATCTTCGAGGGCCTGCTGCGCCTCGGGGCTCAGGAGTTCCCGGACGGCTGATCGGTCCTGCGGGCGGCCTGCCAGCGTGCCAGTGCCGCCGCGTCCATCGGGGCGCCGATGCCCATGCCCTGCAGCTGGTCGCAGCCGTGCGCCAGCAGGAACTCGCGCTGCGCCTCGGTCTCGACCCCCTCGGCGACGACCGTCAGCCCGAGGCCGCGCGCCAGCTCGATGATCGCGCCGGCGATCGCGGCCGATTCGCGCTGCTGAGGCAGCTCCCGCACGAAGGAGCGGTCGATCTTCATCTTGTCGATCGGCAGCTCCTTCAGATGGCTCAGCGAGGAGTAGCCGGTACCGAAGTCGTCGACCGAGAGCTTCACGCCGAGCTGGCGCAGCTGCGCCAGCCGTGCCAGCACGCCGGGCACATCGTCCATCAGCATGCGCTCGGTCAGCTCGAGTTCGAGCCAGCCGGGCGGCAGGGCGGTCTCGGCCAGCAGCTGCTCGATCGAGGCGATGAAGTCGGGGGCCTGGAACTGCAGCGTCGACAGGTTGACCGCCACCGTCAGCGGCAGACCGGCCTCATGCCACAGGCGCGCCTGGCGGGCGGCCTCGCGCAGCACCCAGGCGCCGATCGGCACGATCAGCCGGTGCTGCTCGGCCAGCGCGATGAAGGCGTCGGGCACCAGCAGGCCGCGCTCGGGATGATTCCAGCGGATCAGCGCCTCGACGCCGACAAAGCGGCCGTCGCGGGCGCAGACCTGCGGCTGGAACAGCAGCGCGAACTCCTCCTGCGCGATCGCCTGGCCGAGCTGGCCCTCCAGCACCAGGTTGTCCCTCGCCAGGCTGACCTGACGCGGCTCGAAGAAGACGCTGTGGGCGCGGCCGCGTGCCTTGGCCGCATGCAGCGCCGCATCGGCATGCTGGATCAGCACATCGGGCGTGTCGCCGTCGTCCGGATAGACCGCGATGCCGATCGAGGGCGTGATCGAGATGTCCTGCGTCGAACCGGCGATCCGCACCGGACGCGCCAGCGCCTCGAGCAGCTTGCGCGCCACATGGGCGATCGCCTCGCGGCTGCGCACGCCCGGCAGCAGCACGATGAACTCGTCGCCGCCGAAGCGCGCCACCCGGTCGGTGCTGCGCACCCGCTCGCCCAGGCGGCTGGCCAGGGTCTTGAGCAGCGCATCGCCCGCGGCATGGCCGAGCGAGTCGTTGACCCGCTTGAAGTGGTCGAGGTCGATGAACAGCAGCGCCAGCCGGGTGTCGGAGGCCCGGGCGGCGACCATCAGATGCTCGAGCTGGCTGAACAGCGCGTGGCGGTTGGCCAGGCCGGTCAGCGCATCGTGATGCTCCAGGTAGTGCAGCTGGTCCTGCACGTCGCGGCGCTCGCGGATGTCGCGCAGCACCGTCATGCGCATCGGCGTGCCGCGCTGCAGCGTGCCGCGCTCGATCAGCTCGACCGGAATGCGCCGGCCGTCCTTCGCGATCAGGCTGGTCTCGATGCACAGGTCCTCCTGCGCATCGAGCCGGCGCGCCAGCCGGGGCTGGAATTCCGGCGCGATCAGGCCCAGCAGCGGCCGCTCCAGCAGCTCGTGCAGCGACTGGCCGATCAGCGTGCACAGCGCCGGATTGGCATCGACGATGTGGCCGTCGCGGTGGAAGACGATGCCCTCGACGCCGGCCTGCATGAAGCGCGCGAGCCGTTCCTCGGACTCGAGCAGCGCACGCTCGGCATGGTGGTGGCGGCTGTGGTCGCTGACCAGCAGATACAGGCCGTGGCGGCGACCGCGTGCGTCGACATGCGGCGCCAGCGTCAGCTCGGCCCAGATCACGGTGCCGTCGGCCAGCGTGAGCCACTGCTCGGTGCAGACCGCCTCGCCATCGCGCTCGAGCTGTGCGGTGGCGGCCTGCAGCCAGTCGGCCAGATCCGGGGTGACCGCGCCGGCCAGTGGCTGGCCGATCGGGCCGCGTTCGGATGCAGCCGGGCACAGCGACTGCACGAAGGCCCGGTTGGCATAGCTGCAGCGCAGCGCATCGTTCTCGCAGTAGGCCATCAGCACCGGGGCGCTGTCGGCCAGCCAGCACAGCCGGTCGCGCTCCCGGCGGAAGGTCGGCTCGGCCGCCTGCGGCGCACCGACCTCGCGCACCAGCGCCAGCGCCTGGCCGGCTGGTGCGCCGGCTGGCCAGGACAGGTCCAGCTGCAGCCAGCGCCCGGCCGCCGCCGGCAGGGGCTCGATCGGTCCGTGGCGCCGGTCGGCCAGCGCCGCGAGCAGCGGCTCGATGCCGGCCGGATCGAGCGTGAGTCCGGCGCCTGCCAGCACCTGCCCGCGCAGGTCGAGCACCACCGCCGGCAGGCCGAGCAGGTCGGCGGCCGCCAGGGCAGTCTCGAGTTCCGGGGCGATCGGGCAGGGCATGTCGAAAATGATGAAATCGCCCCGCATCCGGGCGGAATCCGGGCGGGGCCGGTTCATCATATCGGTCACGCCCCGGTCCGGTCAGGGTGACCCCTCCCCCTGTTCAGGGTGGTACCACGCCAGGTGTCAGAGGATGTAACGCGACAGATCCTCGTTGCCGGCCAGTTCGCCCAGGCGCGCGTCGACCTGCGCGGCGTCGATCGACACCGTCTCGCCGCTGCGCCGCGGCGCGTCGAAGGAGATCTCGTCGAGCAGGCGCTCCATCACGGTCGAGAGCCGGCGCGCGCCGATGTTCTCGGTGCGCTCGTTGACGCCGTGCGCGATCTCGGCGATGCGGCGGATCGCGCCCGGCAGGAAGTCGAGTGTCACGCCCTCGGTGGCCAGCAGCGCCTGGTACTGCTTGAGCAGGCTGGCGTGCGTGCTGCTCAGGATGGCCTCGAAGTCGTCGACGCTCAGCGAGCCCAGCTCGACGCGGATCGGGAAGCGGCCCTGCAGCTCCGGGATCAGGTCGCTTGGGCGCGACAGGTGGAAGGCCCCGGAGGCGATGAACAGGATGTGGTCGGTGCGCACCATGCCATGCTTGGTCTTGACGGTGGTGCCCTCGACCAGCGGCAGCAGGTCGCGCTGCACGCCCTGGCGCGAGACATCGGCGCCGCCGCTGCCTTCGCCCCGGCTGGCGACCTTGTCGATCTCGTCGATGAAGACGATGCCGTTCTGCTCGGTGTTGTGCAGCGCGCGGGCGACGATCTCCTCCTCGTTGACCAGGCGCTGCGCCTCCTCGTCGATCAGCAGGCGGCGCGCCTCGGCGATGGTCAGCTTGCGGGCCTTGCGCTTGCCCTGGCCGAGCTGCGAGAACATGCCCTTCAACTGCTCGGCCATGTCCTCCATGCCGGCCGGGCCCATGATCTCGACCGCGGGCCGTGCCTCGGCGACCTCGATCTCGATCTGCTTGTCCTCCATCGAGCCTTCGCGCAGGCGCTTGCGGAAGGTCTGGCGTGCGGTGCTGTCGACCGGTGCCGGCGCGGGCGCCGCAGGCTCGGCGAAGCCGAAGCCCAGGCCGCCCAGACCGGGCGCGCTGGCCGGGCGCGGCGGCGGCACCAGCACGTCGAGAATGCGCTCCTCGGCGGCGTCCTCGGCGCGGTGGCGCATCAGCTTCACCTGGCGCTCGCGCTCCTGCTTGACCGCGCTCTCCACCAGGTCGCGGATGATGGTGTCGACATCCTTGCCGACATAGCCGACCTCGGTGAACTTGGTGGCCTCGACCTTGATGAAGGGCGCGTCAGCCAGCTTCGCCAGGCGCCGGGCGATCTCGGTCTTGCCGACGCCGGTCGGGCCGATCATCAGGATGTTCTTCGGCGTGATCTCGGGGCGCAGCTTCTCGTACACCTGCTGGCGACGCCAGCGGTTGCGCAGCGCGATGGCCACGGCGCGCTTGGCGCCCTGCTGGCCGACGATGTGGCGGTCGAGTTCGGAGACGATTTCCTGCGGGGTCATGGCGCTGCTCATGCTCGGGCTCACTCCAGGGTCTCGATGGTATGGGACTGGTTGGTGTAGATGCACAGGTCGCCGGCGATCTCCAGCGAGCGCTTGACCACCTCGGCCGGCGCCATCTCGGTGTGCTGCAGCAGCGCGCGGGCAGCGGCCTGCGCATAGGCGCCGCCCGAGCCGATCGCCACGATGCCGTGCTCGGGCTCGAGCACGTCGCCGTTGCCGGTGATGATCAGCGAGGCGCTGCGGTCGGCCACCGCCAGCATGGCCTCGAGGCGGCGCAGCACCCGGTCGGTGCGCCAGTCGCGGGTCAGCTCGACGGCGGCGCGCACCAGGTGGCCCTGGTGCTTTTCCAGCTTGGACTCGAAGCGCTCGAACAGCGTGAAGGCGTCGGCGGTCGCGCCGGCAAATCCGGCCAGCACCTGTTCGCGGTAGAGCTTGCGCACCTTGCGCGCGCTGGACTTGACGACGATGTGGCCGAGCGTGACCTGGCCGTCGCCGCCAATGGCCACGGTGTTGCCGCGACGCACGCTGACGATGGTCGTGCCGTGAAAGGATTCGGTGGACATGATGGGGCGTGGGCTCGCTGGGAGCGTGGACAAGGCAGGGGGCAGATGGGGCGCGCCGCAGCGCTTGCAAGGGCTGCGGCGGCAGGCGGGGCGAGGTGGGGCTTCAGTCGCGGCGGATGGCCACGCGCGCCTGCTCGGTGATGCCCATGGCGCCGCAGAACAGCGCCACCAGCCGGTGTGCATCGACGAAGGTCACATGGCGGCCCTCGCCACGCCGGCCGATGACCCAGTTCAGCAGGTCGCCGGCGGCGATGAAGTCGATGCGCATCAGCCGCGCGCAGGAGATGTGGATGATGCTCGACTTGCCGATCTGCTCGTCCATCGACAGCAGCAGCCGGCTGATGTCGCCGAGCAGCTGGCCGTTGAGCTCGACCTGCGCCACCTCCAGCATGCCCTCGTCAGGCGACTGCGACTCCATGAAGCTGGTGGCGACATCGGCGATGCCGGTGGTCGGCGTCTCGACCACCACCTGCCCGGAGGCATCCGACAGCCGCACGCTGCAGCGTGCCGGCATCCAGGAGGGCGGCGAGACCTCGTAGGTCATGCAGTAGTCGATCGCGGCCTGGTCGAAGTCGTTGGTGCGGTGCGCCAGACGCAGCGCCTCCATGCGCAGCAGCCAGAAGGCCGGGTCGGCATCGCGCATGCCGTTGGGCGCCATCTCGGCCAGCACCGCCAGCATGCGGTCGGCGCCGATCCAGCGCATCTCGATCGGCTCGTCCGACCATTCATGCAGCAGCCGGTGCAGCATGCCGGCCGCCTGCGGCTCGACGCGCCGCAGCGGCCGCCAGTCCAGCACCCAGGGCAGCGGCATCTGCAGCAGCTGCGCACGCAGATGGCCGACGGCATCGACCTCGAGCCGCTCCGGGCTGACCCAGCCGAGATGGCCGTCGATCTGGGCCGGCATGCCCGGGCTGCCGGACGCATGCTGCGTGTCCTGGCGCTTCGCGTCGGAGGCGAGCTGCGGGATCGAGAACCACTGCGGCGGCGACATGCCGAAGCGCTCCTGGTAGTCGAGCGCAGCCGCATCGAAGCGGGTCTGGTTGCCGGTGGCGCGGTAGTGGTCGAACAGCACATGCCAGGTCTCGGCATGCCGGGCCCGCGGCCCGCTCAGGCTGATCAGCGCCAGCAGCGAGCGTTCGCACAGCTCGAAGTCGGCATTGGCGAAGGCGATGACCGCCTCGTCCAGATCGGGGTCGTGGGCCAGCTCGGAAACCTGCACCTGGTCGCCACCCTCCACGCCCGGACCATGCACGCTGATGCGGCCCGGGTTGGCGGTGCTCGGGCCGCTGTCGGTGCGCATCAGCACCGCTTCCATCTGCATCGGCGCGGTCGGCTTGAAGGCGTCCGACAGATGCGGGCTGGCGGCCATGACCTGCGGCGCGGTGGTGGCGTCGAAGCGCGATTCCACACGCGGCGGCGCCGGCCGGCCCATGACCGCGGCGCCGCGGCGCTGCGTGAGGCCTTCGCCGACCATCTGGCGCTCGATCGCGTCGATCTTGTCCTTGACGTCGTCGCCGTCGGGACGGGTGCCGTAGCTGTCGTGGCTGCGCACCTCGGAGTCGTCGAGGTGGGACAGGCCCTCGAGGCCCTCGAGGCCGGCCAGCCGGTCGCCGGTCAGGCCTTCGCGGCGGATGCGGCGCAGCGCATCGAACTCGCGCTTGCGCACGAAGTCATTGCGGCGCTTGCGCTCGATCATCGCCTTGAGCTCCGAGCGGGCGTAGTCGTCCTGACGGGAGTCGGATTCGCTGCCGTTCAGATCTGCCCAGTCGGTGGTCGGGTTGAGCGCGAAGCGCACCACCTTGCGGAAGAACCCGCTTTTCGGGGAGTCCTTGGAGTCAGCCATGTGTGTTGCCTGATGGCGCTGCTGACGGCGCTTCGCGCGGACTCCGGCCGTCTCCCCGGAACATCGTCTGCGGTCAGTCGCCGAAGAGCTTTTGTTTCAGTTCCCTGCGCTGCTGCGCTTCCAGCGACAGTGTAGCGGTCGGGCGCGCCAGCAGGCGGCCCAGGCCGATCGGTTCGCCGGTTTCGTCACAGTAACCGTAGTCACCGGCATCGATGCGGCTGATCGACTGGGAGATCTTCTTCAGCAGCTTGCGCTCGCGGTCGCGGGTGCGCAGCTCCAGTGCGTGCTCTTCCTCGATGGTGGCGCGATCCGCCGGATCGGGCACGATCGAGGTGTCCTCGCGCAGGTGCTCGGTGGTCTCGCCGGCGTTGGCCAGCAGGTCCTCCTTCTGCCGCTGCAGGCGCGAGCGGAAGAACTCGAGCTGCTGGTCGCTCATGTACTCGCTGTCGGGCATGGCCAGCAGCTCGGCATCCGTCAGGTCGCATCCGGCCTTGGTCTTCCAGGCGTTGGCGAGGTTCGGGTCGGTCTTCAGGTCGTTCTGGGGCATGGGAGCCTCGGGTGGCTGGCAGTGGAGAAGGCCGTGATGGCCACCGGGTCGATCGTGCCGATTCCGGGCGCGCGGATTGTAGCGATCTCGGCCTGCGCCACGCTGATCGGCATCAGGGCGCGGCGCATCCCGTGGCGCATCTGCCGCATCCGCTTCATCCGGACGGGGGACATGGCCGGCCTCCGCTGTGCTGGCGGCGCCCGATCAGGCCAGGCACTGGCTCAGGCCGGCCTGGAAGACGTCGCGCGGCAGGTCGATGCCGATGAAGACCATGCGGCTCTCGCGCTTCTCGCCCGGCGCCCACTTCGGGCCCAGGTCGCTGCCCATCAGCTGGTGCACGCCCTGGAAGATCACCTTGCGCTCGGTGCCCTTCATGTTCAGCACGCCCTTGTAGCGCAGCATCTTCGGGCCGTAGATCTGCACGATCGAGCCGAGGAAGTCCTCGAGCCTGGCCGGATTGAAGGGCTTGTCCGAACGGAACACGAAGGACTTGACGTCGTCGTCGTGGCGGTGATGGTGCGGATGGTCGCAGCTCTCGCCGGGTGCGTGGTCGTGGCCGCAGTCGGGGCCGTGCTCATGACCGTGGTCATGGCCGTGATGGTGGTGGCCGTGGTCGTCGGCGTCCAGGAAGGCCGGATCGATCTCGAGCTTGGCGTTGAGGTTGAAGCCGCGCAGGTCGAACACGTCCTTGATCGGCACGACGCCGAAGTCGACGCGGTGCTGCGGTGCGCGCGGGGTCATGTGCTTGATGCGGTGCGACAGCGCATCCAGCGTGGCGGCGTCCACCAGGTCGGCCTTGCTCAGGAAGATCTGGTCGGCGAAGCCCACCTGGCGGCGCGCCTCCTGGCGGGTGTCGAGCTGGCCGTCGCCATGCTTGGCATCGACCAGCGTCAGGATCGAGTCGAGCAGGAAGCTCTCGGCGACCTCGTCGTCCATGAAGAAGGTCTGCGCGACCGGGCCCGGATCGGCCAGGCCGGTGGTCTCGATGACGACGCGGTCGAAGTGCAGCTCGCCCTTGCGGCGCTTCTCGGCCAGCGTGGCCAGCGTCGCGCGCAGGTCCTCGCGGATCGTGCAGCAGACGCAGCCGTTGCTCATCTGGATGATCTGCTCCTCGGTGTCGGCCACGAGGATGTCGTTGTCGATGTTCTCCTCGCCGAACTCGTTCTCGATGACGGCGATGCGCTGGCCGTGCGATTCGGAGAGCACGCGCTTGAGCAGCGTCGTCTTGCCCGAGCCGAGAAAGCCGGTCAGGATGGTCGCGGGAATGAGGCCGTTGGACATGGCGGGCAGCAGGTCAGGGGAAAAATGGATGGACGACTGTCTGTCAAGCCCCCTGTGCTGTCAAGTTCCGGCCCCGCTCGGGCTCCGCTGCGCCCCCGTTCCGTCCGGATCGCCCCGCAGGCGCGCGGTTCCTGGCGGATCCTTGCGGTATTCTTCGCCCATCTCCACTTCCGGCACACACCGTGTCCGAACCCCAGCCGAGTTCCCGCACCAGCGCGGATCACCGCACGCTGTTCGAGCGGGTGATCGAGTTCATCTCCCCCGGTCCCGACTCGCGCGACGAGCTGATGGAGACGCTGGCCGATGCGGAGCGGCGCGAGCTGATCGATCCCGAGTCGCGCGCGATGCTCGAGGGCGTGATCCGCATGGCCGACCTGACGGCCGGCGACGCGATGGTGGCCTCGCCGCGCATCGACATGATCGACATCGCGTCGTCGCTCGACGACGTGCTCGACGCGGTGGCCGGCACCGGTCATTCGCGCTTTCCGGTCTTCGAGGACTCGCGCGACAACATCATCGGCGTGCTGCTGGCCAAGGATCTGCTGCGCACGCGCGGCCTCGATGCGCCCGACCTGCGCATGCTGCTGCGCCCGGCGCTGTTCGTGCCCGAGTCCAAGGGCCTCAACGAGCTGCTGCGCGACTTCCGCTCCAACCGCAACCACCTGGCCATCGTCATCGACGAGTTCGGCGGCCTGGCCGGCATGATCACCATCGAGGATGTGCTCGAGCAGATCGTCGGCGAGATCGAGGACGAGCACGACGAGAAGCGCGAGGGCGAGTCCGGCATCTACACCCTGACCGACGGCAGCTCGCGGGTGGCTGGCGATGCGGCGGTGGTGGCGGTCAACGCCCATTTCGCCACCGACCTGCCGGCGGACGAGTTCGAGACCATCGGCGGGCTGGTGGCGCACAGCAATGGCCGCGTGCCGCGCCGCGGCGAGAGCGTCGATGTCGGCCCGCTGCGCTTTGCGGTGATGCTGACCCGGGGCGGCGCGGTGCGCTGGTTCCGGGTGTCGCGCGTGCCTGCGGGCGACGACGCCAGCGGTGGCTGAGCGCGGTCTGTCCCGTGTGCCGGCGCCGGTCGGCGGCCTGCTGGCGCTCGGCGCCGGCGGCCTGCAGGCGCTGTCGCTGGCGCCTGAGCCGCGCGGCGTGCTGCAGGTGCTGGGCGCGGCGCTGCTGGCGGCGCTGGTGATGCAGGCCGCGCCGCGGCGCGCCTTCGTGCTGGGCGCGCTGGCCGGCGTGGCCTGGCTGGCCGGCACCTTCTGGTGGCTGTTCATCAGCATGCATCGCTACGGGCACCTGCCGGCCTGGCTGTCGGCCGGTGCGGTGCTGGCGCTGGCGGCGGCGCTGTCGCTCTATCTGGCCGGTGCGATGGCGCTGTTCGCGCGCTGGCGCGGGCGCGGCGGCTTCGGGCGCGAGCTGCTGCTGTGGAGCGCGCTGTGGCTGCTGGCCGAGCTGGCGCGTGCGCAGCTGCTGACCGGATTCCCCTGGGGTGCCGCGGGCTACGCGCATGTCGACGGGCCGCTGGCGCTGCTGGCGCCGTGGCTGGGCGTGCACGGCATGGGCGCGGCCGGCGCGGCGCTGGGCTTCGTGCTGGCACGGCTGGCGCTGCAGCCGCGCCAGCCGGCGCGTGCTGCGGCGCTGGGGCTGACTGCGGCGCTGGCGCTCGCTCCGGCGCTGCGCGGGCCGGACTTCACCCGCCCGAGCGGTCAGCTGTCGGTCACGCTGCTGCAGGGCAATGTGCCGCAGGACGAGAAGTTCGACTTCAGCCGGCTGCCGCAGACGCTGGACTGGCATGTGCGGGCGCTCTTGGCCTCGACCGCCGATCTGGTGGTGGCCCCCGAGACAGCCATTCCGCTGCTGCCGGCGCAGCTGCCGCAGGGGCTGTGGCCGGGCCTGGAGGCCCACTTCTCGCGTCGCACCACCTCGGCGCTGGTCGGCGTGCCGCTGGGCGATGCCGACAGCGGCTACAGCAACTCGGTCGTCGGCTTCGGGCCCGGCCGGGCCGGCGCCGAGCTCTACCGCTACGACAAGCACCATCTGGTGCCCTTCGGCGAGTTCATTCCCTGGGGCTTCCGCTGGTTCGTCGACATGATGCGCATGCCGCTGGGCGACTTCTCGCGCGGGCCGCTGGCCGCGCCGTCCTTCGCGGTCGGCACCGAGCGGGTCGGGCCGAACATCTGCTACGAGGATCTGTTCGGCGAGGAGCTGGCCACCCGCTTCGTCGACGCGGCGCAGGCGCCGACGGTGCTGGCCAATGTCAGCAACATCGGCTGGTTCGGCGAGACGGTGGCGGTCGACCAGCACCTGCAGATCTCGCGCCTGCGCACGCTGGAGCTGCAGCGGCCGATGGTGCGCGCCACCAACACCGGCGCGACGGTGGCGATCGACCACCGCGGCCATGTCACCCACCGGCTGGCCCCGCATGTGCGCGGCGTGCTGGAGGCGCAGGTCCAGGGCCGCGAGGGCACGACGCCGTTTGCCTGGTGGGCCGGGCGGCTGGGTCTGCTGCCGCTGTGGGGGCTCGGGCTGGTGGCGGTCGCCTGGGCACGGCAGCGCCGCACCGGCTGAACGGCCACCGCCTGAGGCTGCGGCTCAGACGGCGCCGCTCCAGCGCCGCGCCGCCGTTTCCACCACCTCCGACAGCGGCATGCCGGTGCGGTGCAGCCGGCGCAGCCAGGTGGCGTCGTTGCCCTCGCCGAGCGAGTCGCGGATCTGCTGGCAGGCGTCCCAGGACTTCAGATCGACCGCATGCGCATCGACCTTGGCCAGCGTGCGCACGATGTCGTCGCGCAGGCGCGAGCGCTGCTTGGTCTGCGGATTGACCACCTCGCCGTCCAGCCCGAAGCGGCAGGCCTGGAAGCGGTTGTAGGTGTAGACCAGATAGTCGTCCTCGGCCGGCTCGAAGGGGCGCTCCTGGATCAGGTAGCGGCAGATCGCCTGCAGGTAGCAGGCCAGCGCGGCGGCCTTCTCCACCGTCAGCGGCGTGTCGCAGACCCGCAGCTCGATCGTGCCGTACTCGGGCTTGGGGCGGATGTCCCAGTAGAAGTCCTTCATCGACTTGACCACGCCGGTGTCGGTCATCTTGTCGAAGTAGGTGCCGAACTCCGCCCAGCTGCGCACGAAGGGCGCGCGCCCCGACAGCGGGAAGGCGAAGACCGCATTCAGCCGCGCCGAGTCGAAGCCGGTGTCCTGCCCCTGCACGAACGGCGAGGAGCCCGCCAGCGCGATGAAATGCGGCACATAGCGCGACAGCGCATGCAGCAGCCACAGCGCATCGTCGCCGTTCGGGCAGCCGACATGCACATGCTGGCCGAAGACGATGAACTGCTTGGCCAGGTAGCCGTAGAGGTCGCTGAGGTAGTTGAAGCGCTCGCCGGGATAGATCTGCTGCTCGCTCCAGTGCTGGTAGGCGTGCGTGCCGCCGCCGGCGATGCCGATGTTGAGCCGGCGCGAGGCGCGCACCAGCTGGTCGCGCATGTCGCGCAGCTCGGCCAGCAGCGGGCCGTGCTCGCGCTGGATGGAGCTGCCGATCTCGATCATCGAGCGCGCGATCTCGGGCTTGATGTCCCAGGCGCCGGTGTGGCGTGCGGTCTCGCGCAGCAGATCCTCGGCCTGCGGCACCAGGTTCTGGTCATGGGTGGAGATCAGCTGGAGCTCGAGCTCGACGCCCAGCGTCAGCGGCTCGGAGGTGGCGAAGTCCTGCAGCGGCATGGCGGACGGTTTCCTGTCGGGGGAGGGCGGGGCGGGGGCGGATTCAGTCGGGGCGGGCGTCGCTCTCGCGTGCGACCCCCCGCAGGCCGAGCTGCAGCCACACCGGGCCGCTGAGCTGCAGCAGCGTCAGCGCGATCAGCAGCGCCTGCATCGGCTCGGCCGGCGGGGCGGGCAGGTGTGCCGGCCAGCCCAGCGTCGCGCTGGTCAGCAGCAGCGGCAGGCTCGAGGCCGGCTGCAGCGCCAGCCCCAGCCCGAGCGACTGGCGCCAGCCCAGGCCGCTCGGACGCGCCAGCAGCAGCACCGTGCCGACCTTGGCCAGCAGCCGCGCGCCGATGATCGCCGCCACCAGCGGCCACAGCCCGAGCAGCCCGTCGAGCGTCGACAGCAGGCCCAGCGTGAGCAGCAGCAGCAGCGTCAGCGCCGCCCCGCCGCTGCCGAGCTGCGGCTCGACCTGCAGCCGGTGGCCCATGCGCGCGCGCGCCACCATGCCGGCCACCAGCAGCGACAGCAGCGGCGAGACGGTGAACTGCGCCGCCAGCATCGCCGCGATCACCACCAGCGCGAGCTGCAGCGTCGCCAGCCCGGTGCCGCGGATCTGCCGGCTCAGCCGTTCGAGCAGCAGCCCGGCGAAGGCGCCCAGCAGGTAGGAGCCGCACAGCGCGTACAGCACGCCGGCCAGCGCCGGCTGCCATTCGAAGCCGTCGGCATCCAGCGTGACCGCGACCTGCCAGATGCTCAGCGCCAGCACCGCGCAGACGGTGTTGACCGCGGTCATCACCAGCAGCCGCTCGGTGACCTGACCGCGCGGGCGCAGCTCGCCCAGCACCGCCATCGTGATGACCGGCGAGCCGGCCATCGCCACTGCGCCGGCCAGCGTCGCGCTCTGCTGGTCGACGCCCAGCAGCATCAGCGCGCCGGCCACCGCGAGACCCGACAGCAGCGCCTCGGCCAGGCTCTTGAGCGTCAGCCAGGGGTTGTCGCGCAGCCAGCGCGGCCGGATGCGCGCGCCCAGCTCGAACACCAGCAGGCCGACGGCCAGATCGATCAGCGGCTTCCAGGCATCCAGCTCGGCCCGGGCCACCAGACTCAGCGCCAGCGGGCTGGCCAGCGCGCCCACCAGCATCGCGCCCAGCGCACGCGGCAGGCCGGTGGCACGGCGCACCGCCTCGCCGGCCAGCAGCGCGATGATCATCAGCACCGCCAGGCCCAGTACCGGATCGGCGCCACGCAGCGCCTCGATCGGCCACAGCGCGATCTCGCGGCCCCAGTCGGCCGCCGCGCCGGCGCCGGTCGGCTCGAGCGCGTTCAGATCCTCGCTGGCCGGCAGCAGCCGGGCCATGGTGTCGGACAGGGCGATGCGGCTCAAATCAGGTCTCCGGGTGGATGGGCCGAGGCTGCAGAGAGAAGGTTCGGCCCCGATGGTGGATGAATCGTGAATGGCGTCACGATTTCTGGCGGAGGGTGGATCAGTGTACCGATGCACTGCGACAGTGCGGTAACAACCGGCGCCTGGCAGGGGCCGGGATCGGCGGATCCGGCGCGGCCGGGGATAATGTCCGATTACCCTCCCGAACCCTGCCATGGCCCTTCTCACCCTCCAGGACGCCTGTCTCGCCTACGGGCATGTCGCGCTGCTCGACCACGCGGCGATGTCGCTCGAGCCGGGCGAGCGCCTCGGCCTGATCGGCCGCAATGGCACCGGCAAGTCCTCGCTGCTGAAGATCCTCGCCGGGCTGGAGCGCCCGGACGACGGGCTGCTGCAGCTCCAGCAGGGCCTGCGGCGCCATTACGTCGCGCAGGAGCCGCAGTTCGTGCCGGGCGCGACGGTGTTCGAGGCGGTCAGCGTCGGCGTGGCCGAGGCCAAGGCGCTGCGCGAGCGCTACGAGGCGCATGCGCCCGGCGAGGATCTGGATGCGCTGCAGAGCCGCATCGAGGCGCTGGGCGGCTGGACCTGGGAGCAGCGTGTCACCGAGACGCTCGAGCGCCTGCAGCTGCCGGCCGACCGGGTGGTCGACGAGCTTTCCGGCGGGCTGAAGAAGCGCGTGGCGCTGGCGCAGGCGCTGGCGGCCGCGCCCGATGTGCTGCTGCTCGACGAGCCGACCAACCACCTCGACCTGGAGGCGATCGTCTGGCTGCAGGACCTGCTGGCGGGCTTCGCCGGCGCGGTCATCCTGATCACGCACGACCGCGCCTTCCTCGACGCGGTCTCGACCCGCATCCTCGAACTGGACCGCGGCCAGCTGCGCAGCTACCCCGGCAGCTTCAGCGCCTACGAGGCGACCAAGGCGCGCGAGCTCGAGGACGAGGCGCTGGCCAATGCGCGCTTCGACAAGCTGCTGGCGCAGGAGGAGGTCTGGATCCGCAAGGGCGTGGAGGCGCGCCGCACCCGCAGCGTCAGCCGCATCAACCGCCTGGTGGCGCTGCGCGAGCAGCGCGCCGCGCGCCGCGACGTCGTCGGCAAGGTGCGCCTGGAGCTCGACACCGGCAGCCGCAGCGGCAAGATCGTGGCCGAACTCGAGGGCGTGGCCAAGTCCTACGGCGCCCGCGCCATCGTGCGCGACTTCACCGCGACCATCCTGCGCGGCGACAAGGTCGGCCTGATCGGCCCGAACGGCGCCGGCAAGACCACGCTGCTCAAGCTCATCCTGGGCGAGATCGCGCCGGACGCCGGCACGGTGCGCCAGGGCACGCAGCTGCAGGTGGCCTACTTCGACCAGATGCGCGACGCGCTCGACCTCGACGCCACGCTGGCCGACACCATCAGCCCGGGCAGCGAGTGGGTCGAGATCGGCAGCACGCGCAAGCATGTCATGGGCTATCTGGGCGACTTCCTGTTCTCGCCGGCGCGGGCCAACTCGCCGGTGCGCACGCTGTCGGGGGGCGAGCGCAACCGCCTGCTGCTGGCGCGTCTGTTCGCCAAGCCGGCCAATGTGCTGGTGCTCGACGAGCCGACCAACGACCTCGACATCGAGACGCTGGAGCTGCTCGAAGAGCTGCTGCAGGACTATGCCGGCACCGTCTTCGTGGTCAGCCACGACCGGCGCTTCCTCGACGCGGTGGTGACCAGCACCATCGTCAGCGAGGGCGACGGCCGCTGGCGCGAGTACGAGGGCAGCGTCGAGGACTGGCTGGCGCAGTCGCAGCGCGCCGCCGCGCTGGCGGCCAAGGCCGCCAAGGCGGCGCCGAAGGCCGAGGCGTCGGCCCCCGCGGCCGCGCCGGTGAGCGCAGCCGCCGCGCCGGCTCCGGCCGTCGCCCCGAAGCGCAAGCTCAGCTACAAGGAGCAGCGCGAGCTCGACGAGCTGCCTGTGCGCATCGCCGCGCTCGAGGACGAGCAGAAGGCGCTGGGCGAACTGCTCAACGGCACCGAGCTCTACACCCGCTCGCCCGAGAAGATCGCCGAGACGCACGCCCGCTTCGCCGCGATCGACGAGGCGCTGCTGGCGCTGCTCGAGCGCTGGGAAGAGCTCGGCAGCCGCTGAGCCGGGTGCGGGCGCGAGATCCCGCCGAACGAAAAAAGGCGGCCGCCCCGCTGGGGTGCGGCCGCCAAGTCAGGCAGAGAGTGGAAAGCCTGCAGAGAAAAGCGGATGCGCAGGCTCGTTCAGCCGCGCGGGCGCGACCCGGCACCGGTCGGCGACGACAGCCGGCGGTGCCAGTGCACGAAGGCGGTCGACAGCATCAGCGCCTCGCCGTCGGCGACATGGGCGTCGGCCTCGACCACCGTGCGGCACAGATGGATCAGCTCGGTGCACAGCCCGGGATCGTCGACCTCGTCGAGCAGGTCGCCGATCAGGCGCGGATCGATGCGGGCGGTGTCGTTCCAGACCATCGGGGATTGCACCAGCAGGTCTTCGCACAGTCCGTGCAGCACCTCGCGGAAGGCTTCGGCGCTCAGGCCCAGACGGCAGGCGATGTCCTGGCGCTGCAGCGTGTCGATCTCGATCAGGCTGACATGACCGTCGGCGACCAGGGCCAGCGCGACGATGCGTGCGGCGGCCTCGGGGCTGTTGGCGGGATAGCTGCGCATGGGGGTCTTTCTGTCGGGGTCCGTCGTGAGGCCGGAGCGATTCCGGGGGGATGTCACTCAGCGTAGGGCGATCGACATTCCTGTAAAAACAGCATGAAACTGAATTATGTTCAGTCTGTGGCTGAGTGATGGCGTCTGGCTGGCGGGAACTTCCGAGGGGCCTTCCGGATCCGTGACGGACGATGAGCCTCGACTTCAGCTACCGGCATCTCTACTACTTCTGGGTCGTCGCCCGAGAGGGCGGCATTTCGCGGGCGGCGGCCCGGCTGGGCATGGCGGTGCAGACCGTCAGCGCCCAGGTGCGCGAACTCGAGCGCGAGCTCGGCCATGCGCTGCTGCGTCCGGCCGGGCGCGGCGTCGCGCTGACCGAGGCCGGCGAGGCCGCCATGCATCAGGCCGACCTGATCTTCCAGCTCGGCGAGCAGCTGCCCGAGCGGGTGCGCGGAGCCGCGACCCAGCCGGTGCGGCGGCTGCAGGTGGGGGTCGGCGGCGGCGTGCCCAAGCTGGTGACCTGGCGGCTGCTGCAGCCGGTGCTCGACGAGCCGGATCTGCGCCTGAAGGTGGTCGAGCAGCCGGTCGAGGATCTGCTGGCCGATCTGGCGCTGCACCGGCTCGACCTGGCGCTGGTCGACCGGGCGCCGGCGCCGCATCCGGGGCTGCGGCTGCGTACCTGGCTGCTGGGCGTCTCGCCGGTGGCCTGGTATGCGCCGCCTGCGCTGCTCGAGGCGGCGCAGGCCGACTTCCCGCGCTCGCTGGCGCGGGTGCCTGTGCTGCTGCCGCTGCCGCCGGCGACGATGCGCCAGCAGCTCGATCCCTGGTTCGAGCGCGAGGGCGTGCGCCCGCGGATCGCGGGCGAGTTCGAGGACAGCGCGCTGCTCAAGACCTTCGGCGCCCGCGGCCTGGGCGTGTTTCCTGCGGCCGAGTGGGTCGAGGAGGATCTGCTGGCGCGCTATGGCGTGTGCCGCATCGGCGGCTGCGCCGGGGTCGACGAGCCTTTCCATGCGGTCTGCGCCGAGCGCAGCGTGCCGCACCCGCTGGTGGCGCGGCTGATGGCCTCGGGCCCGGTCGAGGCCGGGCCGGTGCTCAGCGCACCTTGCCGAGCAGGGTCTGCACGTCGCCGAGCATCGCCTCGAGCTTCGGCGCGTCCTCCTCGCTGAGGTGGAGCTGGGCGCGCATTTCCTGCTGCATGAAGCACACCGTCATGCGCACATAGGCGCTGTCGAGGGCCTTGCGCACCGCGGCCATCTGGCTGGCGATGTCGAGGCAGGGCTCGCCGGCCTCGAGCATGCGCTGGATGCCGCGCAGCTGGCCCTCTGCGCGCTTGAGCCGGTTGAGGATGTCGGTGCGGCTGGATTCGTCCTGGAGCTGGGCCATGTTGCAAGCCTGGAAGGGATTGACCGGGGGTTTCGGGATGCGCATTGTCCCTGCTCCGTGACAGATCGTGGTGGATTCCTTCGCGGCCCGTGAAACGGTTCCACCGCTCAGCGGCAGCAGCTGCCGCCGCTGCCCGCGTCATCGCGCACGCCGAGCTTGCGCAGGATCAGCCCGAGCGGGCAGAAGTTCGTGAAGCCGAACTGCAGCAGGTTGGCGCCGACGAAGGCGGTGAAGGCCAGCGCCCAGTGGCTGACGAACAGCGGGCTGCCCTCGACGCCGAGCGCCAGCGAGATCAGGATGAAGCTGCCCGCGAAGATGCGGATCAGGCGGTCGACGGTCATATCAGGCTCCTTGGGGAACGGTGGGTGCAGGGAGGAAGTCGGGGTGGTGCCGCCGGTAGACGGCGTAGTACAGCACCGGGATCACGACCAGCGTCAGCAGCGTCGAGACCAGGATGCCGAAGATCAGCGCGATGGCCAGACCGTTGAAGATCGGGTCGTCGAGGATGAAGAAGGCGCCGATCGTGGCCGCCAGCCCCGTCAGCACGATGGGCTGCGCGCGCACGGCGGCGGACTGCATCACCGCTTCCTTGAACGCCATGCCCTGCGCGACCTGCAGCTCGATGAAGTCCACCAGCAGGATGGAGTTGCGCACGATGATGCCGGCCAGCGCGATCATCCCGATCATCGAGGTGGCGGTGAACTGCGCGCCCAGCAGCGCGTGGCCCGGCATCACGCCGATCATCGTCAGCGGGATCGGCGCCATGATGATCAGCGGCGTCAGGTAGTTGCGGAACTGGGCGACCACCAGCAGGTAGATCAGGATCAGGCCGACGCCATAGGCCGCGCCCATGTCGCGGAAGGTCTCGTAGGTGATCTGCCACTCGCCGTCCCACTTGATCGCGTACTGGCGGTAGGGGTCGCTTGGCTGGCGGATCCAGAACTCGGCGATCTCGCCGGTGCCGGGCAGCGCGGCGTCCCCCAGCTTCGAGCGGATCGCGAACAGGCCGTACAGCGGCGAGTCGAGCTGGCCGGCCATGTCGCCGAAGACGTAGCTCACGCCGTGCAGATCCTTGGTGAACAGCGGCTTGTCGATCACGCCCTTTTCCACGCGCACCAGCTCCGACAGCGGCACGAGCTGGCCGTTGGCGGCGCGCAGCGGCAGGGCCAGCAGCGCGTCGAGCCCGACCTGCGCCTCGCGCGGCAGCTGCAGCCGCACCGGCACCGGGTACTTGCTCTGGCCGTCGTGCAGCCAGGCGGCGTCCAGGCCCGAGAGCGCGCCGTGCACCGTCTGCGCCACCGCGGCCACCGGGATGCCGAGCGACTCGGCACGCTGGCGCTGCACGCGCAGGAAGGCGCGCGGCGCGTCCTCCTTCAGCGAGGTCTCGACGCCGACGATGTCGGGCGTGGCACGGAAGGCCGCGGCAATGCGCGCGGCGAGCTGCTGGCGGCCGGCCTCGTCGGGGCCGTAGACCTCGGCGACCAGCGGGCTCATCACCGGCGGGCCCGGCGGCACCTCGACCACCTGGATGCGCGCGCCGTGCGCGGCGGCGATGCGCTCCAGGGCCGGGCGGTGGCGCTGCGCGATGACGTGGCTCTTGTCGCTGCGGTGCTGCTTGTCGACCAGGTTGACCTGCAGGTCGCCCTGCTCGGCGTCGGCGCGCAGGTCGTACTGCCGCACCAGGCCATTGAAGGTGATCGGGCTGGCGGTGCCGGCGTAGCCCTGCAGGTTCTGCACCTCGGGCTGCCTGGCCAGATACGCGCCGAGGTCGTGCAGCGTCGCCGCGGTGTCCTCCAGCGCGCTGCCGGCCGGCATCTCGACGATGACCTGGTATTCCGACTTGTTGTCGAAGGGCAGCATCTTCAGCACGACCAGCTGCACCACCGCCAGCCCGACGCTCAGGAACAGCGCGCCGAGAATGCCCGCCAGCAGCAGCCAGCGCTTCGCGGCGCTCTCCAGGAAGGGCGACAGCAGGCGCGTGAAGAACGCAGGCAGCCTTGCCGCCAGCCCGCCTGGCGCGGCGTGGCCGTCGCTGCCGTGGCCCTGGGCGTGCGACTTCATCAGCCGGGCGGCCAGCCACGGCGTCACCGAGAACGCGATCGCCAGCGAGATCGCCATGCCGAGGCTCGAGTTGATCGGGATCGGGCCCATGTACGGCCCCATCAGCCCGGAGACGAAGGCCATCGGCAGCAGCGCCGCGATCACCGTGAAGGTCGCCAGGATGGTCGGGCCGCCGACCTCGTCGACCGCGGCCGGAATGATCTCCAGCAGTGGCCTGTGCGGTTCGAGCTGCTGGTGGCGGTGGATGTTCTCGACCACCACGATCGCGTCGTCGACCAGGATGCCGATCGAGAAGATCAGCGCGAACAGCGAGACGCGGTTGAGCGTGAAGCCCCAGGCCCACGACGCGAACAGCGTCGCCGTCAGCGTCAGGATCACCGCCGCGCCGACGATGATCGCCTCGCGCCGTCCGAGCGCGAAGCCGACCAGCAGGATCACCGAGCCGGTCGCGAACGCGAGCTTCTGGATCAGCTTGTCGGCCTTCTCGGCGGCGGTCCGGCCGTAGTCGCGGGTGACCGTCATCTCGATGCCGGCCGGAACCACGGTGCCGCGCAGCTCGTCGAGGCGGGCGCGCGCGGCCTGCGCGACGTCGACCGCGTTCTGGCCGGGCTTCTTCGTCACGGTGATCGTCACGGCCGGATGCACGCTGCCGGCGTCCGAGGCGGCGCCGGCCGGCGTGAACCAGACATGGCGCTGCGGCTGCGCGGCGCCGTCCTCGATCGTCGCGACCTCGCGCAGGTAGACCGGTCGGCCGGCATGCACGCCGACGACCAGGTCGCCGACCTCGTCGGCCGAGCGCAGGAATTCGCCGGTCTCGACCGACAGCATCTGCGCGCCGCCGTCCGGGGTGCGGCTCGCCTCGCGGTCGACCACCGTGCCGGCCGGCATCGCCAGGCTGGCGGCCTTCAGCGTCTGCTGCAGGCGCAGCAGGTCGACGCCGCGCTCGCGCAGCCGGCTCGGATCGAGGCCGACCTGCACGACACGGCCCGGGCCGCCGATCGTCTTCACCTCGCGGCTGCCGGGCACGCGCTTGAGCTCGACCTCGATCGAGCGCGCGACGCGCTCGATCTCCAGCGCCGAGGCCTCGTCGCGGCTCCACAGCGTCACGCCGAGCACCGGCACGTCGTCGATGCCCTTGGGGCGCACGATCGGCGCCAGCGTGCCGAGGCCGGACGGCAGCCAGTCCTGGTTGGCGTTGAGCACGTCGTACAGGCGCACCAGCGCCTCGGTGCGCGGCACGCCGACCTGGAACTGCACCGTCAGCACTGCCACGCCGGGACGGCTGACCGAGTAGGTGTGCTCGATGCCGGCGATCTGCGAGAGCACCTGCTCGGCCGGCCGCGCGACCATGTTCTGCACGTCGGCGCTGCTGGCCCCGGGGAAGGGGATCAGCACATTGGCCATCGTGACGTTGATCTGCGGTTCTTCCTCGCGCGGTGTCACCAGCACCGCGAACAGGCCGAGCAGCAGCGCGACGATCGCCAGCAGCGGCGTGATCGCGTTGGCCTGGAAGAGGGCCGCCATGCGGCCGGCGATGCCGCGCTCGACCGGGCCGCTCACGGACGGGCTCCCGCCAGGCCGGCGCGCACCGCGTCGGCGGCAATGCGCTCGCCGGTCTTCAGTCCGGCGAGCACCTCGGTGCTGCCGCCGTGGCTGGCGCCGGCGCGCACCTGGCGCAGCACGAAGCCGTTCTCGCGCACGACATAGACGGCGGTCAGCTCGCCGCGGCGCAGCAGCGCCGCCGCCGGCACCGTCGGCACGCTGCGCGCGCCCGTCGGCGCGAGCGCGGCGCCGGTGAAGTGCACCCGCACCGTGCGGCCGGGGCGCAGGTCGGCGGCGTCGCCGGGCGCCAGGTCCAGCCGCCACTCGACGGTCTGCGCGACCGGATCGGCGCCGGGCAGGTCGGCACGACGCACCGGCGCGACGCGCCGGCCGTCGGGCAGCTCGATCTCGACCTGGCGCGCCGCGCGCGCCTGCGCCGCCTGCGAGGCCGGCACCTGCACGGTGGCGCGCAGCGCGCCCGGCAGGTAGAGCGTCGCCACCGGCCGGCCCGGCGCGGCCAGGTCGCCGGCGTCGAGATGGGTGGCGAGCACCACGCCGTCGAAGGGCGCGGCGACGCTGGTGAAGTCCTGGCCGAGCGTGGCCTGGCGGCGTCCGGCGCGTGCCTGCGCCAGCCCGGCCTCGGCGGCACGGAACTGGTTCTCGGCCGCATCGAGCGCGGCCTGGCTGATGTAGCCCTGCGCGCGCAGCTCGCGGGTGCGCTCGAGCTGGGTGCGGGCGTTGCGCAGGTTCGCGTCGGCCTGCACCACGCCGGCCTCGCTCTGCGCGACGCCGGCCTCGGCGCTGCGTGCGTCGATGCGCGCGATCACCTGTCCGGCGCGCACCCGGTCGCCGGCGCGCACCGTCAGCTCCCGCACGCTGCCGGCGGCCTGCGCGGCGAGCACCGCCTGGCGCTGCGGCTCGAGCGTGCCGTCGAGCGAGAGGCTGGCGGCATCGCGGCTGGCCTGCACCGTCAGCGTCGGCACCTGGATCGCGGCAGGTTCGGTGGCGTGTGCGGGTGCGGCGGCCAGCAGCGCACCGATCAGGCTGATCAGGCCGGCAGCAGGCATCCGGATGCGAGCGGGGCGCAGGCGGGTGAAAACGGGAGATCGCATGATGAAGGGCTCCTGGACAGGCGAATGATACACAAATACCCAATGGGGTATGTGAGGGCAAGGTCATCTGGCAGGACCTCGGGTGAGCCCGCTTGCTCCGGCAGGCTGATCCGCATTAACATCAATGAATGCTGATATTTGAATTTGAGTGCGGAGCCCCTGGTCATGCCTGATCCCTCGCGCCGTCGGCTGTTGCGCGGCCTGTCGGCCGGACTGGGGCTGAGCGCACTGGGGGCCGGGCTGTCCCTGGCGCCCGGCGCCCGGCTGCTGGCGGCGCAGGCCGGCGATTTCATCATCGGCCCGCCGGTGCCCGACGTGGCGCCGCGCCAGCTCTCCGAGCATGTCTGGCTGATCCATGCCGAGGACGGCTTCCCGACGCCCGAGAACCGCGGCCTGATGGCCAGCATCACCTTCGTCGTCACTTCGGCTGGCGTGGTGGTGCTCGATCCGGGCTGCTCGCTGCAGATCGGGCGCATGGCCATCCGCATGATCCGGCGGGTCACCGAGCGGCCGGTCGTCGCCGTCTTCAACAGCCACTATCACGGCGACCACTGGCTGGCCAACCACGCCTTCGTCGAGGCTTTCGGCGCCGACCTGCCGATCCATGCGCTGGAGCACACCATCGCGCAGATCCGCGGGGTCGAGGGCAGCATGTGGCGCACGATGATGGAGCGCTGGACAAACCAGGCGACCGCGGGCACCGAGGTGGTGGCGCCGAACCGGACGGTGGTGCATGGTCAGCGGCTGCGCTTCGGCGATGTGACGCTGGCGCTGCATCATCACGGCACCGCGCACACGCCCTCCGACCTGAATGTCGAGGTCGTCGAGGACCGGGTGACCCATGTCGGCGACATCGCCATGGGCGATCGCATCGCCAACATCGACGACGGCTCCTATCCCGGCACCTTCCGCTGCTATGCCGCGCTGCGCCGCGATGCCGGGCGCCAGCTCTGGCTGCCGGGGCATGGCCTGCCTTCCCATGACCTGCTCGACCGCTATGAGCTTTTCCTGCGCGGCATCTGGGAGCCCTGCCTGCAGGCGGTGAAGGACGGTGCCGACGAGGCCGAAGCGCGCGCGCGCGTGCTGCGTGATCCGCGTGTGGCCGAGCGTGCCGCGACGATGGCCGGCTTCGCCGCCAACATCGGCAAGTACGTCAGCCTGGCCTATCTGGAAGCGGAAAAGGAAGCGTTCTGAGCGGCGTCTTGCACGAAGCAGAGGAGTGGCTCTGACGCATTGATCCAGATCACGTGCGACAGCGTTGCCCGGGCCACGAAACATGCCCGGGTCGGTATTTACACCAAGACCCAAGTCGACCTCCGTCCATAACATCTGTCTTTGCTTATATCTAGATGGAGTGGTGAGCGGCATGGCCAACGCAGCGATGAGCGAATGTGACGGCGATCGCGTCTTCGAGCTGGCGGCCGAGCTGTTCGGACTGCTGTCCGCGCCGGTGCGACTGCACATCGTCTGCGAACTGCTCGAGGGCGAGCAGAGCGCCGGCGGTCTGGCCGAGCGGGTCGGGGCCTCGGCGCCGAACCTGTCGCAGCACCTCGCGACGCTGTACCGCGGCGGGATCCTGGCGCGGCGCCGCGTGGGGTCGCAGGTCTGGTACCGGCTGGCCAGCCGACGCGCCGCGGTGCTGTGCCTGGCGATGCGCGGCGGCGCATCGGACGCGCGCCCGGTCGCTGCAGGGGCGTGAGAGAAGAATCCCGATAAGGAGTGAATCCAGTGTCATCCGACGATCAACAGGACCCGACGACGGGTCAGCGCTCCGGCCGCCTGATCAAGGCGCCCGAGCACTTTCTCGATCCCGAGGGCGTGCGCACCGTGTTCCGCGAAGCCAAGTCGGGCCGGCGCGACTTCATCCGCCGTGCCTTCGCCGGTGCGGCCGCGGCCGGTGCGGCGCCGCTGGCGCTGGCACAGGCCAATCCGGTGCCGGCCGACGGCGGGGATCCGAACATCCTGAACCTGCCCGAGCACACCACCGGGCTGGGCCAGCCTGTGGTCACCGACGGCTACGGCAAGCCCTCGAAGTACGAGACCAATGTCCAGCGCCGCCAGAGCCCGGGTCTGACGCAGACCACGCAGGCCTCGGTGTCGTTCGCGCCGCTGCAGTCGCTGTTCGGCATCATCACGCCCAGCGGCCTGCATTTCGAGCGCCACCACCAGGGCTGGTGGGACATCGACCCGAGCAAGCACCGCCTGATGCTCAACGGCTCCGACCCGTCGCTGATGAAGACGCCCAAGGTCTTCACGATGGACGAGATCATGCGGCTGCCCTCGGTGTCGCGCATCCACTTCATCGAGTGCGGCGCGAACACGGCGGTCGAGTGGGGCAATGTCGCGGTGCCGACGGTGCAGTACACGCACGGCATGGTGTCGTGCAGCGAGTTCACCGGCGTGCCGCTGAAGATCCTGTTCGACCTGTGCGGCGTGGACTACCGACGAGCGCGCTACGTGCTGGGCGAGGGCGCCGACGGCTCGTCGATGACGCGGACCATCCCGATGGAGCTGGTCGAGTCAGGCGAGGTCTTCGTCGCCTACGGCCAGAACGGCGAGATGCTGCGCCCGGAGAACGGCTACCCGCTGCGGCTGGTGGTGCCGGGCATCCAGGGCGTGAGCTGGGTCAAGTACCTGCGCCGCATCGAGGTGGGCGACCAGCCCTATGGCGCCAAGGACGAGGCGGTCCACTACATGGACCTGATGCCGAACGGCCTGCACCGCCAGTACACCAACATCCAGGAATGCAAGAGCGTGGTGACGACGCCCTCGGGTGGTCAGGTGCTGCTCGACAAGGGCTTCTACAACATCACCGGGCTGGCGTGGTCGGGCAAGGGCCGCATCCGAAAGGTCGACGTCTCGGTGGACGGCGGCCGCAACTGGCGGCCGGCGCGCATCGAGGGACCGGTGCAGAACAAGTCGCTGACCCGCTTCAACATCGACTGGGTCTGGGACGGCAAGCCGGCGCTGATCCAGAGCCGGGCCACCGACGACACCGGCTATGTGCAGCCGACCTACAGGCAGCTGCGCGCCGTCCGCGGCACGCGCTCGATCTACCACAACAACGCCGTCCAGACCTGGCTGGTGCAGGAAAGCGGGGAGGTGAAGAATGTCCAGCTCTCGTGATCGTGAGTCCGTGATCCGATCGGGTCTGATCGCTGCCGCGCTGGTGGCGCTGTCCGGTGCCGCGCTGGCGCAGTCGACCAGCCTGCCCGGCATCGGCCGCCCGGCCACGCCGAAGGAAATCGCCGCCTGGGACATCGACGTGCGCCCCGACTTCAAGGGCCTGCCCAAGGGCTCCGGCTCGGTCGCGATGGGCCAGGACGTGTGGGAGGCCAAGTGCGCCCACTGCCACGGCGTGTTCGGCGAGTCCAACGAGGTGTTCAGTCCGCTCGTGGGCGGCACCACCGCCGAGGACGTGAAGACCGGCCGTGTCGCCCGGCTGACCGACACGTCCTATCCCGGTCGCACCACGCTGATGAAGGTGGCCACCGTCTCGACGCTGTGGGACTACATCAACCGTGCGATGCCGTGGAACGCACCGAAGTCCCTGAAGACCGACGAGGTCTATGCGGTCACCGCCTACCTGCTCAACATGGGCGGGGTGCTGCCGGACAACTACGTGATGTCGGACAAGAACATCGCCGAGGTCCAGGCCCGCATGCCCAACCGCAACGGCATGACGCTGGACCACGGCATGTGGCCGGGCAAGTCGCTGAAGACCGCCGGCAAGCCCGACGTGAAGGCGGTGGCCTGCATGACGAACTGCGAGGCCGAGCCGAAGGTCGCCTCCTTCCTGCCCGACTTCGCCCGCAATGCCCATGGCAACCTGGCCGAGCAGAACCGCCTGGTCGGCGCGCAGCGCGGGGCGGACACCACCCGGCCGCCGGGTGCGGTCGTGGTCACTGCCGCCGTGGCCGCGGCCACCGCCACCGCTGCCGCCCCGGACAAGGCGGGCGGCTTTGCCTCGATCAACGCGCTGCTGTCGAAGCACAGCTGCTCCGCCTGCCATGGCGTCGACCAGAAGCTGGTCGGGCCGTCCTTCCGCGAGATCGCCCAGAAGCATGGCAGCCGTGCCGACGCGGTCGACTACCTCGCCGGCAAGATCCGCTCCGGTGGCAGCGGGGTCTGGGGTCCGGTGCCGATGCCAGCTCAGACCCTTCCGGAAGCCGATGCCCGCACCCTGGCCCAGTGGCTGAAGGACGGAGCGAAGAAATGATCCCGAATCTCTACCCAAGGAGTTCCATGATGCAAACCCGCCGCGAAATGCTCGGCCGCAGTGCCGCCGTCGCCGGCCTGCTGGCTGGCCTGGGGCTGCTGCCCGCTGCGGCCCAGGCCGCCTGGTCCGGTGCCGCCTTCGATGCCAAGACCCTGGCCGATCTGACCCGCGCGCTCGGCGTGGCCACCCCGACCGAGAGCAAGGACATCACCATCCAGGGGCCGGACATCGCCGAGAACGGCGCGGTCGTGCCGCTGGGCTGCGCCACCGCCCTGGCCGGCGTGGCCCGGATGATGATCCTCGTCGAGAAGAACCCGGCGATGCTGTGCGCGCTGTTCGATGTGACCGATGCGGTCGAGCCGAGCTTCAATGTGCGCGTCAAGATGGGCCAGTCGTCCAACGTGATGGCCGTGGCGGTCATGGGCGACGGGCGGGTCCTGTTCGCGCAGAAGGAAGTCAAGGTCACCCTCGGTGGCTGCGGCGGCTGATTCATCACCCACAACCAGGAGCAGAACATGGCAGATCCGATGCGCATTCGCGCCCAGGCTTCCGGCGACAAGGCCACCGTCCGCGTGCTGATGAGCCACGAGATGGAGACCGGTCAGCGCAAGGACGCGTCCGGCAACCTGATTCCGGCGTGGTTCATCCAGGAGGTCGCCGCCACCCTCAACGGCAAGACCGTCATGACCGCGCAGTGGGGACCTTCGGTGTCGAAGAACCCCTTCCTGCAGTTCAGCATCAAGGGCGCCAAGGCCGGCGACAAGGTCGGCGTGACCTGGACCGACAACAAGGGTGGCAAGCGCAGCGACGAGGCCACCGTCAGCTGAGCAGGGCCCAGGCGTCCGCAGTCCGGCGGCGCGCTCGTGCCGGGACGGTTCCTTGTCCACCGCAACACGACCGAGGAGACCATGAAGAGACTCGCCACCGCCAGCCTCGCGCTGGTCTGCGCCGCACCGCTGCTGGCGCAGGAGAAGTCCGCCTCCGACGGCATCGCCGAGTACCGGGCGATGCTGGCCGACGGCAATCCTGCCGAGCTGTTCGAGGCCAAGGGGGAGGCGCTCTGGAAGCAGAAGCGCGGCCCGCGCAGCGCGAGCCTGGAAGCCTGCGATCTGGGGCAGGGGCCGGGCGTCGTCAAGGGCGTGTTCGTCACGCTGCCGCGCCATTTCCGCGACACCGGGCGGGTCCAGGATCTGGAGTCCCGGCTGCTGACCTGCATGGAGACGCTGCAGGGCTTCAGCGCGGCCGAGATCGCCAGGACGCCGTTCGGCAAGGGCGAGCAGGCCAATCTGACCGCGCTGGCCACCTGGATCGCCGCCGAGTCCCGCGGCATGCGCTTTGCCCTGCCGCAGGAGCATCCCCAGGAGCGGCGCATGTACGCCATCGGGGAGCGTGCCTTCTTCTATCGCGGCGGCCCGCATGACTTCTCCTGCGCGAGCTGTCACGGCGAGGAGGGCAAGCGCATTCGCCTGCAGGATCTGCCTCAGCTCACCCGCAATCCGGGCGACGGGGTCGGGTTCGCGGCCTGGCCGGCCTACCGGGTCAGCAACGGCCAGATGTGGAGCATGCAGCTGCGCCTGAACGACTGCTTTCGCCAGCAGCGCTTTCCCTATCCCGGCTTCGGCTCGGACCTGACGATCGCGCTGTCCACCTACATGGGCGTCAATGCCAAGGGTGCGGAGTCGGTGGCTCCCGCCATCAAGCGCTGAACGGAGAACACGCCATGAAGAGCTTCAGGATGCTGGCGGGTGCCGCTGCCGCGCTGGCGTTGACTGCCGGACTCGCCGGCTGCGCCAGCGGACCGGCCCCGGAGGAACTGGACCAGGAGGCGGTGCGCATCATCCGCAGCGCCTTCCGCGACGAGGGCATCGCCAAGGTCGACCGGCTGGACCAGGATGCGGCCAACGAGGCCTGCTCGCGGGCCCTGGGCAAGGAGCCCGCGCCCGAGGTGGTCAAGGCCATCGAGGCGGAGAACCTCAAGACGATCCGTCCTCCCGGCGACGGCAAGTACCTGGGCGACTGGCGTGAAGGCGAGAAGATCGCCCAGAGCGGGCGCGGCCTGACCTTCACCGACGATGCCAGGGTCGTCAATGGCGGCAACTGCTACAACTGCCACCAGATCAGCAGGCAGGAAATCTCCTTCGGCACCATCGGGCCGAGCCTGTACCAGTACGGCCGGCTGCGTGGCGTCACCGACCCGGACAGCCCGGCGGCGCGTCCGATCATCGAGTACACCTGGGGCAAGCTCTGGAACGCCCGCGCCTACAACGCCTGCTCGCACATGCCCCGTGCCGGTCACCTGGGCATCCTGAGCGAGGCGCAGATCCGCCATGTCATGGCCCTGCTGCTCGACCCGAAGTCGCCGGTCAACCAGTAAACCCCATCGACCTTCACTGACCACGGATGACCACGGATTCATGAGCCTCTCCAAACGCGATTTCATGCAGGTGCTCGGCGCCGCGTCGGTGGCCGGCATGGGCCTGGGCCGCTGGGCCGAGGCGGATGCCGCCACCGCCCAGGCCGGCCTGTACGAGCTGCCGCGCTTCGGCAACGTCAGCTTCCTGCACATGACCGACTGCCATGCGCAGTTGAAGCCGATCCACTTCCGCGAGCCCAGCGTCAATCTCGGCATCGGTTCGATGCAGGGCCAGCTGCCGCACCTCGTCGGCGAGCACCTGCTGAAACACATCGGCGTGCGCCCCGGCACCGCGCTGGCGCACGGCTACACCTTCCTCGACTTCGAGAAGGCGGCGCGCCGCTACGGCAAGGTCGGCGGCTTTGCGCATCTGGCCACGCTGGTCAAGCAGCTCAAGGCCAGCCGCCCGGGCGCGCTGCTGCTGGACGGCGGTGACACCTGGCAGGGCTCGGCCACCTCGCTGTGGACGAACGCGCAGGACATGGTCGACGCCTGCAAGCTGCTCGGCGTCGACGTGATGACCGGCCACTGGGAGTTCACCTACGGCATGGAGCGGGTGAAGCAGATCGTCGAGGGTGACTTCGCCGGCAAGCTCGACTTCGTCGCGCAGAACGTCAAGACCAACGACTTCGGCGACCCGGTCTTCAAGCCCTACGTGATCCGCGAGATCAGCGGCGTGCCCTGCGCCATCATCGGCCAGGCCTTCCCCTACACGCCGATCGCCAACCCGCGCTACATGGTCGCCGACTGGGCCTTCGGCATCCAGGACGAGAACATGCAGGCGATGGTCGACGAGGCCCGCGGCAAGGGCGCGCAGGTCGTCGTCGTCATCAGCCACAACGGCATGGACGTCGACCTGAAGATGGCCAGCCGCGTGCGCGGCATCGACGCCATCTTCGGCGGCCACACCCATGACGGCGTGCCGGTGGCGATTCCGGTGAAGAACGCCGGCGGCACGACGCTGGTCACCAACGCCGGCTCCAACAGCAAGTTCCTCGGCGTCATGGACTTCGACGTCAAGGGCGGCAAGGTGGTCGACTTCCGCTACCGCCTGCTGCCGGTCTTCGCCAACCAGATCCAGGCGGATCCGGCGATGGACGCGCTGATCACCAAGATCCGCGCGCCCTATGCGTCGAAGCTTGCGGAGAAGCTCGCGGTGACCGACGGCCTGCTGTACCGCCGCGGCAACTTCAACGGCTCGTGGGATCAGCTGATCTGCGACGCGCTGATGGAGGGGCAGGGCGCCGAGATCGCCTTCTCGCCGGGCTTCCGCTGGGGCACCAGCCTGCTGCCGGGCGACACGATCACGCGCGAGCTGATGATGGACCAGCTCGCCATCACCTATCCCTACGCGACCGTCACGCAGATGAGCGGCGAGATGCTCAAGACGGTGCTGGAGGACGTGGCCGACAACCTGTTCAACCCCGATCCCTACTACCAGCAGGGCGGCGACATGGTGCGTGTCGGCGGGCTGCAGTACACCATCACGCCGGGCGAGAAGGCCGGCAGCCGCATCAGCGACATGCGCCTGAAGGGCAAGCCGGTCGAGGCCGGCAAGAGCTACAACGTCGCCGGCTGGGCGCCGGTGTCCGAGGACGCGGCCAAGGCCGGCAACAAGCCGGTGTGGGATGTCGTCGAGACCTGGCTGAAGGGGCAGGGCGGGCGGGTGAAGGCGCGCAGCGTCAATGCCCCGAAGCTGGTCGGCGTGGCCGGCAATCCGGGCATGGCCGGCTAGAACCGATTCCAGCCCCTGCTGCTGCCCGTACCGCTGCCTGTACCGCTGCCTGTACCGCTGATACCGAGGAGTTGCCGATGTCGACGTTCCGCTTCGCTGTTGCCGCCGTCGTGCTGTCGCTGGCCAGTCTGGCCGCCGCGGCGCAGGACAAGGTGGTCTACCACATCAACGACACGCAGAGCCAGGCGCTGGCGACGCTGCGCAACATCCGCAACCACCTCGACACCGACCCGACGGCGCAGATCACCGTGGTGACGCATGCCTTCGGCGTCGATTTCCTGCTCGAAGGCATGAAGGACCGCAACGAGACGTCCTTCGATGCCACCGTGGCCGCGCTGAAGAACCGTGGCGTGAAGTTCGAGGTCTGCGAGATCACGCTGAAGAACCGCAATCTCAAGCGCGAGCAGTTCATCCCGGAGGCGGACTTCACGCCCTCGGGCGTCGTGCGGCTGACCAGGCTGCAGCTGCAGGGCCACGCCTACATCAAGCCCTGAATTCATGCGCCCGGCGCCTCGGCTTCCGGGGCGTGCGCTCAGGGGCGTGCGTAGCTGGCGCTCAGTTCCGGATCCGCGTGCGGGCTCGTCGGTTCGGCGGCGGCTTGCTGCACCGCTTCCTTGGGCTGGTCGATCAGGCGGTCGGTCAGCATTGCCGCGCCCCAGATCGCCGACAGCGTCACCCACGAGGTCAGCGTGAACACCGCCGCGCCTGACACGCCCGCGCCGACCGCGCAGCCGCCGGCCAGCATGCCGCCGAAGCCCATCAGGATCGCGCCGACGATGTAGCGCCGCATCGCCTGGCCGCCCTGGAAGCCCTCCAGCTTCAGCTCGCGCCACAGCAGCGCCGACAGGAAGGCGCCGGCGGCCACGCCGGGCACCAGGCCGAGGTCGAACTTGAGCGGCTGTCCTGGCGGCGACAGCACCAGCATCAGCATGTCGGCGGCCGGGCCGGTGAACGACAGGCTCTGCACCGGCACGACCAGATCGAAGGCCTGGCTGGAGATCTTCCAGGTCAGCAGCCACGCCGACGCCACCATCACGCCGACGCCGACGGCACCGAACCCGCCCCAGAAGCGCACCTGCTGGCGCCGCGCCCAGACCAGCGCCGCGACCAGCCACACCGCGCCGAACAGCAGCGCACCGCCGTGACTGACGCCGGTCAACGCGAGCAGGTCGCGCGCTGCGCCGCCCTCGACGGTCCACCAGCCGGCGATCGTCGTGCGCAGCGGCGACAGCAGCCCCGACAGCGCCGACTGCGCCGTCACCGCGAACACCAGGCCGGACAGCAGCGCGCGCAGATTGCCCTGTGCCGCCAGCACCAGCAGCCGGCTCGAGCAGCCGCGCGCCAGCACCATGCCGACACCGAACATCGCGCCGCCGATCAGCGCGCCCGACAGGCTGCCGCGCTGGCTGAGCTGGCGCGAGGTGCTGACATCCAGCCAGCCGAGCTGGATGAAGCCCTGCGTCAGCAGCACCGCGGTCGAGAAGGTGAACAGCCAGACGGTGAGCTTGCCCTCCCGGGTGCCGCGGCCGAACTCGATCACCGCCGAGCGCATGCAGAAGCGCGAGCGGTGCGCGAAGAAGCCGAACAGCAGCCCGACGACCGTGCCGGCCAGCGTCACGGTCCACATCTCGCCCAGCCGGGCCATCAGCGCTTCGATCACCGCCGCCTCCGTCATGCCAATATCGGATCTGACTGATATAAGACGGCGATGATGCAGTTCGGCCGCTCGGCCGAACTTGATCTGGGTCAGCCGAGAATGTCGGACCAGATGTTCTGCGCCCAGCCTTCCGCGTAGTGCCCCTCCAGATCGGAGCGCACATCTGACACGCCTCCCGAGCCGCCGATGGTGAAGAAGCTCTTCTTCGGCGCCTGGTACTCGTGCACGCTGGCGACGTGGATCACATGGGTGTCGTCGACATAGCTCATGCAGACATTCGTCAGCATCGGGTGCGGATTGATCTCCATGCCCTGCAGCTCGGCGACGATGGCCGCGGCGCAGACCTTGGCATGCGAGTTGGCCATGTGGCCGGACTTGGGCATGCCCTGGGCGATCTGGATCGCGTCGCCGATGACATGGATGTCCTTGGCGGCGGTCGACTCGAAGTTCAGGAAGTTCACATGGCACCAGCGGCCGTTGGCATTGGCCAGGCCGGTCTGCACCGCCAGGGCGCCGGCCCGCATGACCGGCAGCACATTGAGCACGTCGGCCTTCACATCGTCCTGGACATCGAAGCGCACGGTGTTCGTGCGTGCGTCGACGCCGGCGACCTTGTGCTCGGGCCGGTATTCGACCATGTCGCCGTAGAGCTCCTTCCAGGCCTTCTTGAACAGCGGCCCCTTGGAGGTGACATCCGGGTTGCCGTCGATGATCAGGATCTTGGAACGGGGCTTGGCCTTCTTGAAATAGGCCGCGATCACGCTGGCCCGCTCGTACGGGCCGGGCGGGCAGCGGTAGGGTGCCTCGGGAATCGTGATCGCATAGGTGCCGCCGTCGGGCATGGCCTCGAGCTGGCGGCGCAGCGCCATCGTCTCGGGGCCGGCCTTCCAGGCGTGCAGGATGCGACCGGCCTCATGCGCGCTCTTCAGTCCCTCGGTCTGGTCCCACATGAAGTCGATGCCGGGCGACATCACCAGCTTGTCGTAGCCGACGACCTGGCCGCCGGCCAGCGTGGCCGTCTTTCGCACCGGATCGACCCCGGTCACCATGTCATGCACCACCCGCACGCCGTGGCGCGCCGACAGCTGCGCGTAGGAGCGGGTGATGTCGTCCATCGTGCGCTGGCCGCCGATCACCAGGTTGGAGACCGGGCAGGACACGAACTGGCGGTTCGGCTCGACCATCATCACGTCGATCGACTGGTCCGACAGCAGCCGGATGTACTTCGAGACGGTCGCGCCGCCGTAGCCGCCGCCCACGACGAGCACGCGCGCCTTGCCGGCGCCCGCGCTGCCCGCAACCGAGGCGCAGCCGCTCAGTCCGAGGGCACCGGCGCCGCTGGCCAGCAGGCCTTGCAGGAGATGTCTGCGTTGCATGGATGTGTCTCTCCTGCCGGCTTCAGGGCTTCTGTGCGGCGAAATACTTCGCCAGCGACTCGAGCTGCTCCTGCGAGTAGCCCCGGGTGATCTGATGCATGATGGTGGCCGGACGCTGGCCGGACCGGAAGGCCATCAGCTGGCTCAGCAGGTGTTCTTCGGGCAGGCCGGCCAGACGGATCAGCGGCTGGCCCTCGACGGCATGGCCGTCGGTGCCATGGCACTGGGCGCAGGTGGCCGCCAGCGAGCGCATGTGCAAGGCCTTGGCATCGCGGGCCTGGACGGTGGCGGCGCTGGACAGCAGGATGGCGCACAGCAGCAGCCCGGCGGGTCGGCTGCGGACGCGGAGGTCGGTGTTCATCGGGTTCTCCTGGGCGATCGACGCGAAGGGGCCCTGTTCAATGGCAGGAAGGAAATGTATGGTGCCCTTTATATCAGCAAATAAGAATATAGTGTTTTCACCGAGTGACGCAGTCCGCGACGAGCCCCTTCGCCCGCGCCGAGCGTTGCTGGCCTGCCTGCCTGCCCCTCTGCTGGTGCCCGTGGTGCCCGTGCTGGCCGGGCTGCAGCCGGCGGCGGCCCGGGCGGCGGCATCACCTCCCGGGCCGGTCGCGATCGGGCAGCGGGTGGACTGGCCCGGGGTGACGCTGCTGGACGGCCGTCGGCTGGTCGCGGCCGATCTGCGAGACCGTGCGGTGGTGCTGGTGCTGTTCTCGATCGACTGCCCCTACTGCCATCGCCACAACCGCCGCATCGATCGGCTCGCGCGCGAGGTGCGGGCGCGCTCGCTGCCGCTGACGGTGCTCGCGGCCGCCTATGACCGCGATGCCACCGCCGTTGCTGCGCATGTCGCTCGCGAGGAACTGGCGCTGCCGGTCACGCTCGAGGCCCAGGCGCTGCGCCAGTGGCTGAACGCCCGCCGGGTGATGCCGATGACCTGCGTGATCGACCGCGAGAGCGTGCTGCGCGAGCTGATCCCGGGCGAGATGGCCGACGCCGATGTGCAGGGGCTGCTGCGCTGGGCCCGCGGGTGAACCCGGATGCCAGAGCTCATTGCATCAGTGAATAATGATATTTAGATGGTTTGAGGTCCAGTCCAGATGCATGCCTGTTCCCGTCCCGATGATGCGGTCCGCCGTGGCGCCCTGATCCCGTGCGCAGCCGCCCGGCAGCGGCCAGGGCGCTGGCTGGCGACGGCGATGCTCGGGCTGATGCTGCTGGCCGGCGCGGCGCAGGCCCAGCCGGCCATCGATGCGGCCACGCTGCCCGAGGTCAAGCGCACCCGCGCCGGTCTCTACATGATGGCTGCCGACGTGCCTGCCTTTCTGGCCGCCCAGGGCGGACGGGTGCTGTTCCTGGATGTGCGCACCCGTGCCGAGGCGATGTATGTCGGCATGGCCGAATCCGTCGATGCGCTGGTGCCCTATGTCGAGCATCAGGAGCTGATGACCGACTGGGACGAGCAGCGCCGCATCTACCGGCTCGAGCCGCTGCAGGATTTCGTGCCGGAGGTGGAGCGCCGGCTGGCCGAGCGTGGCCTGGTGCGCACCGATGCGGTCGTGCTGATCTGCCGCTCCGGCGATCGCTCCAGCCGTGCCGCCAACCGGCTGGCCGAGGCCGGCTTCACCCGGGTCCATTCGGTGGTCGACGGCTTCGAGGGCGACATGTCGCCGCAAGGGCGCCGCAGCGTCAACGGCTGGAAGAACGCCGGCCTGCCCTGGACCTACCGGCTCGAGCGCAGTCGCATGTATTTCCCGCGCTGACGCACTGGCCTGTCTGCCTGTTTCTTTCTCGTTCTCTTTCTTCCTGCTTCCATTGCCAGCTGCGCTGGCCAGAGGGTCGATCCGATGTCGCGAATCCTGTCCGTCCTGATGCCCGCCCTGATGATTCTGGCCGCACCGACCGCGGCCCAGGCCAGTCTCGACATGGCGAAGAAGAATGCCTGCATGGCCTGCCATGCCGTCGACAAGAAGCTGGTCGGCCCCGCCTACCAGGAGGTCGCCGAGAAGTACGCCGACCAGAAGGAGGCTGCCGCGACGCTGGCGGCCAGCATCCGCAAGGGGGGCTCGGGCAAGTGGGGTCCGGTGCCGATGCCTGCCCAGGCCGCGCTGAGCGAGGCCGATGCCCGCACGCTGGCCGAATGGATTCTCGCCGGCGCCCGCTAGGCGGGGGGCGCACATGATGACGGCCTTCGTGCGCCGGTCCGGCGCGGCGCTGTGGCTGGGCCTCGGTCTGAGCCTGCTGCTGCCCGCGCAGGCCGCCGAGGCGCTGCCCGAGATCTTCGTCGGCGCCGATCTGGCGCTGGGCGAGCGGCTGATCCGGGAGCACCGCTGCGCCGAGTGCCATGTCCGGCGGGTGGGCGGCGACGGCAGTGCGATCTACCGGCCTCAGGGCCGGATCACGACGCCCGGCACGCTGCGCGGCATGGTCGAGCAATGCAATACCGAGCTCAATCTCGGCCTGTTTCCCGAGGAGGTGTCGGCGATCGCGGCGGTGCTGCATCGTGACCACTACCGGGCCGGGTGGCGGCAGGCTGCGCGGCCGGCATCGCGCTGATGCGGCATCGGTTCGGGAATACGTGCATTTATCCGTATGTACGAATAGAATCGAAAGCATCCGAACCTGACCCAGAGCTTTCGACATGGACCGTGAAGCGGACACCGACAACATCTACGAGTCGGCTGCCGAGCTGTTCTCGCTGCTGTCCACCCCGATCCGGCTGAAGATCATCCGGGCGCTTTGCCACCACGAGAAGAACGTCTCCCAGCTGCTGGCCGAGATCGAGACGACGCAGCCGAACATGTCCCAGCACCTGTCGACGCTCTACCGCGCCGGCATCCTGGCGCGGCGGCGAGACAGCACCCAGATCTACTACCGGCTCCAGAGCGAGCGGGTGGCGACGCTGTGCCGCGCGGTGTGCACCCAGATCGCGCAGGAGCTCGAGCCCGGCGCCCGCATCGAGCCGGCGGATCGGCTGCTGCCCGGCGGCGCACGCTGAGCAGCCATCCGCATCGCGGCTGCGGATAATGGGGTCTTCCCTCAGACCCCTGGAGTTCCATTCATCATGACCGCCGCCCTGCTTGCCGGAATGACGCCCGCCCGCCTCGACGCGATCGCGCCGGAGCGGCTGCCCGCGCTGCTGCGCCTGATGCCCAAGGCGGAGCTGCACATCCACATCGAGGGCTCGCT
>RRZU010271133.1_pt1 | contig 41370 bp, 31 predicted proteins | sample 2165561 | NCBI WGS metagenome assembly RRZU01 (sample SAMN10456909, study PRJNA506462) | wastewater metagenome | isolation source: wastewater sludge | place: USA: Moscow, Idaho | reverse complement strand
GCAGAGGCATGGAGGAAGTGGCGAAGATGGTGGGGCTGGACTTCATTCTCAATATCGTCAAAAATTACGCCGGAGATGTTGCCGGCATCTTCACCGGTGATTTTATTCAGGCACATAGAGCCGGCATGGCAGTAGCGGAAAAATCCTTTAAGGTTGATATGCCGCAGCTCGCAGACATTGTCGTCGTCAGCTCTTCACCGGCCGACCTCGATTATTGGCAGGCTGAAAAGGGCGTGACCAGCGCTTATTTTGCCGTTAAAGAGGGCGGTATTGTTATTTTCGCCGCTCCTTGCTACGAAGGACTGGCGCACAACCACCCGCGTTTCCGCAAATGGCTTGACATGGAGCTGAAAGACGTTGTCGCCGGATTACGCGCGGCCTCCCCTGAAGATACAGAGGCAGATATTGTTTCAGCAGTGCTTGCCGTATGCAATTGCAGAGTGAGAGACAGAGCTAGGATATTCTCTGTCAGTGAAGGTCTGACTGAAGAGGATCTGCGTGTTCTCCACTACACACCTTACCCAACCGTACAGGCAGCACTTGATGAGGCAATGAAGCTGATTCCCAATGCTACTATCGGCATTCTGCCCAAAGGCGGAATATCCCTCCCCGTACTCCAAAAGCTGTAACTTGAAAGGCGGTAGGACATGTATTTAACTGATGAAGAAAAGAGTATATTAAACGGCGAACATGGCGAAGGCAATATGAAAGCAATGGAACTTCTCGTTGCTCTCGGCAAGGCTTTTGACGCGGAGAAACTTATCCCGGTATCGCGTGCTCATGTGGCTTTGAGCGGACAGGAAGGCGACACCTACTGGTGTGAGCTGCTTGTTAACGGAGGCGCCACATGCAAAGTTCCCCCGACAACCAATCCCTCGTGGGACGTGGAAAATCTTACAAAGCTTTATGAGGTAACGCCTGAAGAGCGCGAGCTGGGGGAACGTACAATTGACGTCTACCGCAGAATAGGTGCTAAGCTGACTTTCTGCTGCGCTCCCGGGCTGGCTACAAACGTACCCTTTATGGGCGAACACATCGCCTTTTCCGAATCCAGCGCCACCCCTTATGTAAATTCTGTTCTCGGAGCCAGAAGCAACAGAGAGTCCTCTGTCAGTGCGCTTGCCGCTGCTGTTATCGGCAAAACTCCCTATTATGGCTTCCATTTGGACGAAAACCGCGCCGGAGAGTTTATTATCGATGTAGACGCACAGATGAACGACCCTTACGACTGGGGTATTTTGGGATACAGCGTCGGCAAGTTGGCAGGCTCACGAATTCCTGTTTTGAGATTTAAGAACCTCGAAAGAAGACCGCGCCCCGAAGATTTCCTCTATTTCGGAGCTGAGGCCGCCACAAGCGGCGCAGTGGCGATGTACCACTTTGTCGGCATCACCCCCGAAGCGCCAACACTGGAAGCAGCTTTTAAGGGAAAACCGGTTCCCGCCTCTGCTGAAGCCTTTATCGACCAGAAAGCTCTCAACGAACAAGAAGCTCATATTTCCGTTGGAGAGACCGGAAAAATCAACCTTGTTATGCTTGGTTGTCCCCACTACACATATGAACAGCTTCTCAGCGTGGAAAAGTTGATGAACGGAAGACATGTTCACAGTGAAACCGCTTTCTGGATTCTTTCGTCAATAGACGCCATCGAGCTGGCTGAGCGTTCGGGCCTGCGTGCACGTCTTGACAGTCTCGGAGTTCAGCTTGTCGCCGACACCTGCATTGACGAACCTTGCTGGAAGTCTTTCGAAGGCGCGCTGGGAGTCACCGACTCACCTAAATGCGCATATTACAGAGAGCGCAGGGGACAGCCGTTTGTGGTGCGCCGCCTTTCAAAGTGCATAGACGCGGCAGTGAATGGGAGGGTTGAATAGATGAGCGAAGTTAAAACCTACAAGTGCCGCTGTATTGTCAAGGGCACAGGAAGCGGCGACGCCATCGTTTCCAAAGACGCCATGTGCTTTTATCTTTGTGACCCGCAGACAGGTACTGTTATCGAGAGAAATCACGCTATTCACGGTAAGAGCATAGCAGGAAAGATTCTTGTTGTGCAGTCGGGCAAAGGCAGTTCCGTCGTACAGGTTGACGGCTTTTATCAGCTCTGGGCAAAAAAAACATTGCCTGCGGCGATAATTGTCCGTGAGACGGAGCCTGTTCTTGTTTCGGCAGCAGTAGTTATGGGCACAACGATGGTAGACCGTATGGAAGAAGATCCCTTTAATGTCATCGAAGACGGAGACTGGGTCGAAGTTGACGCCGATGCGGGCGAGATTCGCGTCACGAAGCGCGGCAAAGCCTAGGGGCAAGCCATCATCTTAATTTTATCGGCGGATCGCGCTTAGTCTTATCTTTTTTCATTCGGCTAGCGGAGGGGGGGCTTATGAAAACAGTTTCACTTATTCCCGTTAGTGTAGGCGACAGCATTATACAGAAAGTATAAGCAAAAACACTATTTCCAAAATAATACTATAAGGAGGAAACACAAGTGAAAAAAAGTCTAGTAATGGTTTTGGCTACCGCAATTATCTCCGTCTTCTGCATTCCGGCATTCGCAGCTCCCGAGTTCACCATCAAAGTAGGATCCATCGTCTCTGACACTCACGCTGACATGCTTGCAATGAAAAAGGTCTTTGTTCCCGCGGTCGAAAAAGGTTCAAAGGGAAGAATTAAAGTGGAACTTTACCCTAATGCGCAGCTAGGCGGCGACAGAGAGCTCTGCGAAGGCGTCCAGATGGGCACAATCCAGATGGCTCTTCCCGCAAGCTCAGCTCTCGCAGGCTTCGATAAGAGAATGCAGGTGCTTGACCTCCCCTACCTCTTCACCAGCAGAAAGACCGCTTTTGAAGCTCTTGACGGTATCCTCGGCAAGAAACTAAATGAATACATGCTCGCCAAGGGCTTTATGAACCTCGGCTATCAGGAAAACGGCATGCGTCATGTCACCAACAGCAAAAACCCCATCAAAACACCGGCAGACCTTAAGGGTTTGAAGATCCGTACGATGGAAAACCCGATGCACATCGCCTACTTCAAGGAGCTGGGCGCCAACCCCACACCGATGAGCTGGGGCGAGCTCTATACCGCGCTACAGCAGGGCACAGTTGACGCTGAAGAGAACCCCTACGCAATGATCTCCGACGGTAAGTTCTACGAAGTGCAGAAGTACGTCTCTGAAACAGGACACGTTTTCTCCGTCACAGTTCTTATCGCCAACAAGAAGTTCATGGAGAAGCTCCCCGCAGACCTTCGCGCTCTCGTAATCAAAGCAGCAAAAGATTTCTCTGTTGAACAGCGCAAAACCATCGCCGGGCTGGAAACACAGTTTAAGAAAGAAGTCGTCAAAGCCGGCATGAAAGCCAACGAGCTTACAGCAGAGCAGAAGAAACCCTTTGTAGCAGCCACAACAAAGGTATATGCTAAGTTCGAAAAAGATCTCGGCAAAGAAATCATGGACATCGCCAGGAAGGTCCAGAAATAACTTAAGCATTCTGGGCGCGTTCCTGTTTTACAGGGACGCGCTTCTTTTTTAATCGGTATGTTAAAAGGGGGCACCTGCATTGACAATCAAAAAATTTATTAATAACTTTGAAGAGTATTTTATTGTTTGGACGATGGCAATTATGACTGTTCTGGTTTTTCTCCAGGTCGTTATGCGCTATGTATTCGCAAATTCGCTCTCTTGGAGCGAAGAAATGGCAAGATTTATATTTCTTTGGCTTTCATGGATAGGAGCAAGTTACGCGGTAAAGGAACGCAGCCACTTTCGTGTTGAAATGTTCGCAAATATGATTCAAGGCACTGCACGCAAATATTTTGAATGTTTTATTTTGATAGTTTGGTTTATATTCAGCCTTTTTCTTACGTGGTTCGGCACGGAGCTGCTGCTGTTTTTGCACGACAGCGGTCAGTTTTCCGCGGCAATGGAGATTCCCATGACGCTTCCCTACGCCTCTGTCCCTGTCGGCTGCGGACTAATGTCAATAAGATTGTTAATCGAAATCTATAAAATTTTCCGCGGCGAAACTGCGGGGAATACAACCGAAAAGGCATAGGGGGTCTGCTCGATGGAAGCTGTAATCCTTTTTACTATTCTTATTATCACCATCGCCATGAGCATACCCATTGGCATCACTTTGGGGCTGGCAACAGGCATAGCCATGTGGCTGACGTCAGACATTCCTTTGATTATGCTGGCACAGAAATCTGTCACCGGACTTGATTCATTCCCGCTTCTGGCAATACCCTTCTTTATATTGGCGGGGTCTCTTATGTGTAACGGCGGTATTTCGCGAAGGCTTGTCAACCTAGCGGAAAGTTTGGTCGGTTTTATCACCGGCGGCTTGGCAATGGTCACGGTTTTGGCGTGCATGTTCTTCGCAGCTATCTCGGGCTCAGGCCCGGCTACAGTCTCCGCAATCGGATCTTTCATGGTTCCTTCTATGAAGGAAAGAAAGTATGATGCCTCCTTCGCGGCGGCAATAACCGCAGCGGCAGGCACCATCGGCGTCATCATCCCTCCGAGCATTCCCTTCGTCATTTACTGCGTCGTCGCCCAGTGTTCTATCGGTGATATGTTTATCGCCGGTATCGTTCCGGGGTTGATAATAGGTTTCGCCCTCATGGCAGTGTGCTACTGCACTGCGAGGAAGAGGCACTATATCAGCGTATCCGAGCGCCCAACTTTCGCCAATGTCGGCAAGGCCTTTAAAGAGGCTGTATGGGCTCTTATCGTACCGATAATCATTCTCGGCGGTATTTACGGAGGCATCTTCACACCGACAGAGGCCGCGGTTGTAGCAGTCGTTTATTCCGTCCTCATCGGCAAGTTTGTCTATAAGGAACTTGACGGTAAAACTCTTTATGAGTGCCTGCGCAGTTCAGGGCTAATTAACGGGGCAACCGAATTTATGATAGGTCTTTCGATGGCGTTCGCCAGCTATTTGGCGATGGCTCAGATTCCCTCCCATATAGCGAGCTGGATGAGCCAGCTTGCCGGAACGCCTTTTATGCTTTTGATGGTGATTAACATCTTCCTCCTGATTATCGGCTGTTTTGTTGATAATATCGCCGCAGTTATTATTCTTACTCCGATACTTTTGCCGGTTGTCAGAACTATAGGCATCGATCCCATACATTTTGGTTTGATTATCACCGTCAACTTGGCTTGCGGGTTTATTTCGCCGCCCTATGGCATCAACCTCTTTGTCGCCTCAGCGATTTCGGGTGAGAGTATCGAAAATATTTCTAAAGCAATTATTCCCTCATTCCTGGCAATGGTAGGCTGCCTTATGCTCTTCACCTATTTCCCCATTATCACCATGGGATTGCTTAACATTATGAGGTAATCTGCATTTCCTTACTTATCAGTGCCAAAGAGCCGCTTCTTGCGCATGCGCAAGAAGCGGCTCTTTTTATGATTTTGCAAGACTGGCGCAGAGGAGTCAGTCCGACCGGCACTCTTTATCCGTTACTTTTATCATTCTATAACCAACACGGATATGGGTTTGTATGTATTGAGGGTCAGAGGTATCTTTTTCAATTTTCTTCCTGAGTGTGGCCATAAATACCCGCAGAGACTGAGTGTCATCGGGCAGAGGCGTACCCCAAATCTCTTTGGCGATGTAGTTGTAAGTGAGGACTTTACCAGTGTTTTTTGCTAATAGCACCAGCAGGCGGTATTCCATGGGGGTGAGGTGCAGCTCCTTGTCCTCGATAAAAGCGCAGCCGGCGGCGTAGTCTATTTTGAGAGCACCGTTGAGATATGTGTTTGATTCCGTGGCTGTTTGACTGTTTTCGGCACGGGCACGGCGCATGGCGACTCTGATTCTGGCCATGAGTTCATCTACACTGAATGGTTTGGTAATGTAGTCGTCAGCACCGGCATCAAGGGCTTCCACTTTGTCGCTGTCATCTCCTCTGGCACTGACGATGATTATCGGCGTTGCGCTCCAAGAGCGGGTCTTTTTGATTACTTCAGCACCGTCCATGTCGGGCAGCCCCAAGTCAAGAATAATGACATCGGGGCGGTAGGAGAGGACAGCGGTGACGCCATCTTTGCCGGTGGCGGCCGTTTTATATTGGTATTGCTGTGTTTCAAGCATTGTTGAAATTAAATTTCTGACGGCACTGTCGTCCTCAATTACCAAAATCCGCGGCTTATTCATATTTTGCCACCTCCGCCCTTTTAAGTGTGAAGCAAAAGACCGAACCGTGCGGCACATTGTCTTCCATATATATAGCTCCGCCATGGGCGTTAATGATCGATTTGCAGAGAGCCAGCCCCAGCCCAAGCCCGCGCCTGCCGTCCGCTCTGCCACCTGCGGTGTAGAACATGTCAAAAATTTTCGACCTCGCCTCAGCGGAAATTCCTTCCCCGGTATCAGCAACTTTTATTGTCACGAACTCCGTTTCGGCAGCGGCGGAGATGATTATTTCCGTTCCTTCAGTGGTATATTTTACCGCATTGTCAATTAAATTGATAACCACCTGCACTATCAGCCGTGCGTCCATCTCCGCCATAATTATTTCATCAGATGGGAGAACGGTGATTTTATGAGACTTGCATCGGCTCATGCGTTTGACAGCTTCAGCGAAGACATCTTCCACCAGTTCAGGCTCCATTTTGATATTCATCGTGCCGTTTTCTATTCTGGTGACTGAGAGGAGGTTTTCCACCAGCCCCGCCAGCCAAAGGGAGTCATCATAGATACCGCGGCACAGCTCTATTTTTTTCTCTTCTTCCAGCTCTGAGCCACGGTCGAGAATAATGGCGGCGTTACCGGTGATGCAGGTGAGCGGCGTTCTTAAATCATGAGAAACGGCCCGCAGCAGGTTTGCTCGCAGAGACTCTCTTTGTGCCTTGATTTCAACCTCTCTCTTAGCTTCAGCAAGCGTCACTTTTTCCAAAGCTACGCCGCATTCCGTTAAGATAGCCAGCAAGAGATTTTTTTGAAAGGCGTCCGGCTCAGTTGCCTGCTTTGCGGCTATTCCGGCTACAGCCAAGGGCTTGTCATGTCCTCTTACAGCATAGTATGTGCATTTGGCGCTTGGAAGAGTATCTGTGCCGGCTCCGGCGTATTTGTTGTTGCGGAGCACCCACACAGCGACAGCTCTTTCGCTCTCATCAAACAAGCTGATGTCTGCCTCTTGCCCTTCAGCAGTAAAAACAAGCGGCTTTTGAGGGATGCCCTCTTCGTCGGGCAAGTAAAAGAGCACGGAACGTTCAAGGAGCTTAACAATTTGTGAGGCAGTGGCGTCTATTATTTCGTCAGCATCAACAGCGTTGTGTGTTTTGTTAATAGTTTCCAACAGCACCTCGGTGCGGTAGGCTTTCTCCGCGGACTGAGCCGCCTGTCTTTTTATTCTCATTGTCAAAGTGCCGGTAATCACGCTTACCATGACCATAATAATGAAGGTTACGGGATAGCTGCTGTCGTAGACCATAAAGGTCATGCGCGGATCGGTGAAGAAAAAGTTGAAGGCAAAAACACTCGCTAAGGAAACGGAGGCACCGTATATCCAGCCGTTAGTCCAAAGGGAGGTAAAAAGCACTCCCAAAATGTAGACCATCATGATATTCGCCTCAGCAAAACCGGCATAGTCAAAAGCCAGCCCCACCAGAGTAGAGAGCACCAGCGCCGCCACTGATTTTACCGCCTCAGAGAGAGCTAAGACGTTCTCTCCTCTGTTGAACTTAATCCTTGCCCTGTATGGCGGGAGATTGTCGGGGATGATGTAGATGTCAAGGTTCGGCACCATCTCCGAGAGCTTTTCAATAAGATTCTTGGAGAAGAACCAGGTTTTGTGGTTGGTTCGCCCCAACACTATTTTTGAAATGCCGCCGATCTTCGCATATTCAGCGATTTGAGCGGCAACGTCGTCTCCGTAAACAGTGACCACACGGGCACCCAAATCTTTGGCCAATTTGATATTCTGCGCCAGCTTGCCACGGCTTTTTTCGTCCATTTTTTTGATGTCGGATTTTTCCACGTACAGAGCGATCAGCCCACGCTTAAAGGCCGCGGACATTCTCGCGGCGTTTCTGATAACTTTGGCGTTTGAGGGTGACGGCGAGAGGCAAGTGAGAATTAGTTCTCCCGCGCCGACAGCAGCGCACTCACCCTCTTTGACTGCGGATAAATTCAGCCTGTCCGCAGTCCGGCGCAGAGAAATTTCTCTTAACGCCGCTAAGTTGTGAGGGGAAAAGAAACCGCTTAAGGCCTTCTGCGCCTGCTTTTCACGGTAAATTTTTCCCTGCCTGAGACGGGTGAGCAAGTCCTCCGGTTCAAGGTCAATAACTTCCACTTGTGCCGCACTGTCAAAAATAACATCAGGAACTCTCTCGTTAACAGCAACACCGGTAATTGAGGAAACAAGGTCATTCAGGCTTTCGATGTGCTGTACATTTACAGTGGTCCACACATCAACGCCGTTTCGCAGAAGCTCCTGCACATCCATGTAGCGTTTTCTGTGACGGCAGCCCTCGGCGTTAGTGTGAGCGAGTTCGTCTACCAACACAATCGCGGGATTTCTTAGGAGAACCGCGTCAAGGTCAAACTCGCGCAGCAAAATGCCTCGGTATGACAAAGAAAGAGGCGGCATAATTTCCAGCCCTTCGAGCAAAGCCATCGTTTCCGGTCTGGTGTGAGGCTCGATGTAGCCCACAATGAGGTCAGCCCCGTCCTCTATTGCCTTATGCGCCGCTTCCAGCATGGAGTAGGTCTTACCAACTCCGGCGGCATAGCCGAAAAATATTTTTAAGCGTCCCTTTTTCGCCGCATTCTCTTCTGCCGATTTAAGGAGCAGCTCATCGGGGTCGGGTCTGAAGTCATCTTTCATGGCACACCTCCTGACTGTGATTATTCAGCTATTATGCCGTCTAGTTTAAGATTCACCAAGAGTACATTCACACGCGCCTCGCCGATTATTCCCAAAAAGGGTTTATCCGTCGCCGAGCTGATAATTTTGCGCACATACTCCTCGCTTTTGCCGCTGCTTTTGGCGATGCGAAGTACCTGATACTCAGCGGCACTAGGAGAGATATGGGGATCCAGCCCGCTTCCCGATACCGTCACTAACTCTGCCGGAACAGGATGGGAACCCATCTCCGGATGTGCGGCTTTAATGCCAGCAACTCTTTTTTCAACAGCGGCGGCGAATTTTTCTCCCGCAGGGCTCATATTGGTGGGCCATGAGTAGAGCAGTTTTTCATTATCTCCGCCTTTAAAAGTCTCAGTATCTATATTCATAGGACGTCCCCAGAGGTGATTTTGCTCCCGGAAATCTTGCCCTATCAAGAGACTGTATTTTTTGCCGCCGGCCTCAATTACACTGCCGTTCGCCTGAAAGGGAAAGAACGCCTGTGCCGTCGCTGTTACCACGGCCGTATATGCTCCGCCGAGCAAAACTGTCATAAGAAGCAGATATAGTGATGATTTGATTATTAATTTCATATACTCCACCGTTTCCTTTCTTTAGTCAACTTTGGTCATCGTCTTATTACACTAATTTCATCGCCGTAAGCAGCATATCTATGACTTTGATAGCCGCAAACGGAGCGATAATACCGCCCAGCCCGTAAACCAGCAGATTGTGAGCCAGCAGCGCACCCGCTGGAAGCTCTCTGTATTTAACTCCTTTAAGAGCCAGAGGAATGAGAGCAACGATAATCAAAGCGTTATAGATCACCGCGGAGAAAATAGCGCTCTCACCGCTGGTTAGCCTCATGATATTGAGAACTTCCAGCTGCGGGTAGAGTCCTACAAACATGGCGGGAATGATGGCAAAGTATTTCGCCAGGTCGTTGGCGATGGAGAATGTGGTTAAACTTCCCCTAGTCATCAGCAGCTGTTTGCCGATACGCACGATCTCAATCAGTTTTGTCGGAGAGGAGTCGAGGTCAATCATGTTCCCCGCCTCTTTGGCTGCCTGAGTACCGCTGTTCATCGCCACAGCCACATCTGCCTGAGCTAAGGCGGGCGCATCATTCGTACCGTCGCCTGTCATCGCCACCAGGTGTCCTTTGGCCTGAAATTCCCTTATCGTCTTTAGCTTGGCCTCAGGTGAGGCTTCGGCGAGGAAGTCATCCACACCGGCCTCAGCCGCTATCGCCGCCGCAGTTACCGGGTTGTCTCCTGTGACCATGATGCTCTTTATGCCCATTTTGCGCATGTCGGTGAATTTTTCGCGCACACCGTCTTTGATAATATCTTTGAGGTAGATGACACCAAGAACACGCTTGTTCTTCGCCACGACAAGCGGAGTTCCGCCCTTGCGGGATACGGAGTCAACCGCAGCGGCGCACTCGGAGCTGTACTTGCCGCCGGAGGCTTCCACATATTGACGCACGGCGTCGGCAGCTCCTTTGCGTATCTCTCCGCCGCTGTAATCAACACCGCTCATTCTTGTTGCCGCAGTGAAGGGAATGAAGGCCATGTTAGATTCATTAAGGTTCCGTCCTCTTAGGTTAAACTCCCTTTTCGCCAGCACAACGATACTGCGCCCTTCAGGAGTCTCGTCCGCAAGAGAGGAAAGCTGTGCCGCATCAGCCAATTCTGACGCTGCTGCGCCGTCAACGGGGATAAATTCGCTGGCCTGCCTGTTGCCCAATGTGATTGTTCCTGTTTTATCCAGCATCAGGATATCCACGTCCCCCGCGGCTTCAATGGCGCGCCCGCTCATGGCAAGAACGTTCGCACTATTGAGTCTGCTCATACCGGCGATACCGATGGCGGAAAGCAGCGCCCCAATCGTCGTGGGAGCCAGACATACCAGCAGAGCCACAAGAGCCGTAATAGAAGTAGGGTTGGCGATGCTCTGCTGCTTTGCGGAAAAGTCCGAGAAGGAGTAGAGAGAGAGAGTCACCAGCACAAATATCACCGAAAGCGCGACCAGGAGCATTTGCAGAGCGATTTCATTAGGCGTCTTTTTACGCGACGCGCCCTCTACCATAGCGATCATTTTATCGAGGAAGCTCTCTCCGGCTTCATTGGTCACGCGCACCACCAACCAGTCTGAAAGCACCGTTGTGCCGCCGGTTACTGAGCTTCTGTCCCCGCCTGATTCACGGATAACAGGCGCGGATTCACCGGTTATCGCGGATTCGTCCACCGAAGCGGCCCCGTCCGCAACCTCGCCGTCCGCAGGAATTTGCTCCCCGGCTTTGACAAGGAAGAGATCTCCCTTTTTCAGCATCGAGGAGGAGATGTCTTCATATCGCTCCCTGTCACTTTCATCGCTCATCAAATGAGCCGTAACATCTTTCCTGGCGGAGCGTAAAGAATCTGCCTGAGCTTTACCTCTGCCCTCAGCCACGGCCTCCGCAAAGTTAGCGAACAGTACTGTCAGCCACAGCATCACCGTTATTCCCAATGTGAAACTAAAGGGCGCGTCTTCAATGCCAAAGAATGCTAAAGCCAGCAATATCGTTGTCAGAACGGCAGAGAGGTAGACTAAAAACATTACCGGGTTGGCAATTTGGATTCTGGGGTCAAGTTTGACAAAAGATTCCTTTATCGCACGCTGCACTGCGGCGCTGTCCATCATTTTATTTTTTTCCATTGCTTTTACACCTTCCTTATAAGTACATCGCCAGATGTTCGGCTACAGGACCTAGGGCCAATACGGGAAAGAACGATAGCGCACCTATCATCAGGACAACAAAGATGAGCAGCAGTACAAACATCGTATCGCAGGTTGAAAGAGTGCCTGAGGACATTGCCGTTTTCTTCTTTTCCGCCATCGCACCGGCAATCGCCAAAGCTCCGACCATAGGAACAAAGCGGGCTGCCAGCATAATCACACCAAGGCTTACGTTGAAAAACACCGTGTCTGTATTAAGCCCGGCAAAGGCGGAACCGTTATTGCCGCCCGCAGATGTATAGGCGTAAAGAATTTCTGAAAGCCCGTGAGCACCGCTGTTGCCAAGACTTTGCGCCGCCTGGGGAAGAATGACGGCAATTCCGCTGCCCGCCAAAATGCAAAGAGGCGTAGCTAAACAGACAAAAAGCGACATTTTCATTTCATAAGGGCCTATTTTTTTGCCGAGATATTCCGGCGTTCGTCCCACCATCAGTCCGGCGATAAAGACTGTCAGCATCGCAAAGCAAATCATGCCGTAGAGACCGCTGCCGACACCGCCGAAGACCACTTCTCCCAGCTGAATCATCAGCATCGCCGCCATTCCTCCAAGAGGAGTGAGGCTGTCAAACATGGCGTTAACAGAGCCGCTTGACGCAGCGGTGGTGAAGACCGTCCACATTGAAGACATGGCAATGCCGAATCGTGTCTCCTTGCCCTCCATGTTGCCTCCCGCCTGCCCCACAGACGAAATATCTACAGACCCTCCCTGAATAAGCTGAGGTGTTGCCGCCAGCTCGGAGATCGTCACCGCTGCAAGAGCAGCCAGCAGCAAAATAAACATCGCCGCGAAAATAGCGCGCCCCTGCCTTTTATCTTTTATATTGCGTCCGAAACTAAAACACAGTGAGACAGGAATGAGAAGAATGGCAAGCATCTCCAGCAAGTTTGACAGGGGCGTGGGGTTTTCAAAGGGATGGGCGGAGTTTGTCCCGCTAAAGCCGCCGCCGTTTGTGCCAAGCTGCTTTGGTGCGACTTGGCTGGCCTGAGGCCCCATCGGCAGAACCATTTGCGAAACTGAGCTTCCGTCTTCAAGAGTTATCGGCTCAACCAAATCTGAAACACGGTAGCTTTGCAGATTTTGCACCGTACCGCAGGAGACCAAGGCAACTGAAAGCAAGAGGCAAAGGGGAAGCATCACATAGAGAGCAGCTCTCGTGACATCTTTCCAGAAAGAACCGATAGAGGAAGCATTTACACGGGTGAACCCGCGGAAAAACGCAAATACGACCGCAATACCCACAGAGGCAGAGAGAAAGTTCTGCACTGTCAGACCCAGTGACTGAGCGAAGTAGCCCAGCGTTTTCTCACCGGAATATGACTGCCAGTTTGTATTGGTGACAAAGCTGGCCGCGGTATTAAAAGCCAGATCCCAACTCATACCGCCAAAGCCTTGGGGGTTGAGCGGCAAATACTTTTGCGCCGCCAGCACGGCAAAGAGCAGCACAAAGCTAACAACGCTGAAGGAAAGAGCCGCAAAAGCGTAACTCTTCCAGTCCATCTCCTCCTCTGCGCCGCCGATGAACCTATAGATGGCTTTTTCGCAGGGAGCAAGCAGCGACGAAAGAAAGACCCTCTCTCCCGACATAACCCTGTCAATATACCCGCCCAAAGGCGCGGCCAACACCACTAAAAGTGCCAAACTGAATCCGTATTCCCACAAGATATCCATAATATCTCTCCCCTTGTTGTCTTTAAAAATATTTACCAACCTATGGCCTGCCAGCAGCACGCCGGGCAAAAACCAGCTGCCCTTTTTACCCGCTTACGCCGGCGCAAATGAAAGAAATCCGCATTTGCAGCACCATGACAATTAAGCACCGCTTTCTCTAAAAGGGCGTTTGTATTTTGTGAAGGGAGTATATCGCATAAAAAATAAATGTGCCGTTAGAGCTTCAGGGTAAGATGTTAATTTTATGTTAAGATTGATTAATGAAGAGAGTGGTATCGTATCAAAATAACAACTGCCGCTAATATATAATGAAGAAGATGGTACTTAGTGGAAAGAGGAAAACTGTACATGCTTTGGGGAGACTTGGCAGTGCTGCTGGTCGCGCTGATTTGGGGAGCGACCAATGTGGTGATCAGAGACGCGCTGGAAGGAATTACCCCTTTTTGGTTCTGCGCTCTCCGCTTTATTATCGCTTGGATTACAGTAATGGTATTTTTTGGCAAAAGAGCGCTTAAGATGCCCCCAAAAACCAAACTCACAGGTATCGCCTTGGGAGCGGTCTTTATCTGCGCATATCTTGTGGGTGCTGTGGCTCTGCTCTACACCACAGCGGGAAACCAATCCTTTATCATCTCCATGTCTGTGGTCTTCGTACCGCTCTCCGTCTGGTTCATTACTAAAAAATTCCCTGGCTGGCATGTGGCGGCGGCAGTAGCCCTCTGCACCGCCGGAATGGCTGGGCTGATGCTGGACAGCGCTTTGTCAGTAAACATCGGCGATGCACTCTGTCTGCTCTCAATGTTTTTCGTCACGGCCTATATTTTGCTGGTGCAAAGGTATGTCCGCAGCGCAGACCCTTACGGACTCTCCTGCTGGCAGGCTCTGGGAGGTATGATTCTCGCCTTGGTCGCGGCAGTGTTATTTGAACCGCTGCCGATAAACTTAGCCACAAAAGCCTGGATTGCGGTTGCATATGCAGGCACAATCGGTTTTGCTCTCACTCTGGTTCTGCAAACAGCGGCACAAAAATACACCAACGCCACTCATGTAGCGATACTTCTTTCCACCTCCGGCGTCTTCGGCAGCATTCTTGGCGTTATCTTCATTGATGAACCAATGACATGGCGCATATTCACAGCATCAGGGCTCATTTTAGCAGGAGTACTGATGGTGGAGGCGTTTCCTGCTCTGCAAAAGAAAGTCAGAAGCGGAACTCAATAAAACTATACTTGCCACGCTCGTTTAAAAGTCTCCACACCGGGGCGAATCTTCTCACGGGGAATCCCCGCAAATGATAGGCTCACGGAAATTTTTCCGTCTCCATCGTCTTGAATCCGCTCCGCTGCCGCCCCGTAAGCTGTGGCGGCCATCTCTGCCTCCGCAGCACTCAGCACGCTTTTCAGCGAAACCTTCACCGAGATAGAAGTTTCATAGAGGGAAACCGCCGCTTTCTCTCCAAAGACGGCAGCGAGAGCAGCTAACAGCTCCTTCGCCTTCATTTGATAGATCTTGCGGCTGCGGCGCAAGTGACGTTCCAGATAACGTCCGCGGATATACTCCGCCAGCGCCAATTGCTCTACCTTGCTCGCGGTTTGGTCATAAAAACGGATCTTCTCCCGTGCCTGCGCCGCCAGGGGTCCAGGCAGCACCATATAGGCAATGCGCACAGATGGGAGCAGCAGCCGTGAAAAACTGCCGAGATAGATAACCCGCTCCGGTGCCATTCCCTGCAACGAGGGAAGCGGACGCGAAAGATAGCGCAATTCTCCGTTATAGTCGTCCTCTAAGATAAAACCATTGCTGCCCCGCGCCCAAGATAACAGCGCGCCCCGCCGCCTGCTTAGCTCGGAAAGTGATGTTTGCGGCATATTTGAAGTGATATCGGCAAATAGAGCACAATCAGCAAACAGCGGTATTTCGTTTGTAAAAGTCTCCCAAGCGGCATGCTTTCTAACTTGCCAGCCGAAATCAGCAAAAATTTGTTCACCTTGAGCAAAACCGGGATCTTCTATAGCAATAGACCCCTCTCTGCCCAAAATACGGCAAAGAGAGGTTAAAAGCTGCTGCGTTCCCGAGGAGATGACGACTCTATCCCATGAAGCCTTGACGCCTCTGGCTGTGAGGCAGTATTCCACCAACGCCCGGCGCAGCTGCGGCTCTCCCTGCGGATCGCCGCGCGAAACAATCTCTGTCTGCATATTGAGAGCCATGCGTAAGTGGCGGCGCCACATTTCAATATCGGCAGTGCCGCTGTCGATATTTCCCGAACGAAAGTCATAGATAACCTGCGGCGTCCCTTCCGCGGCAAAAGTCACCCCGGCATCGTCCTGCCGCTGAAAAAACGGCGAGACAAAAAAACCGCTTTTTGGGCGGCTCTCGATAAACCCCTCCGCAAGCAAGCGCATATAGGCGTTTTCCACCGGCGAACGGCTCACCGAAAGCTCCGCAGACAGATCGCGTATCGATGGCAGGCGGCTGCCCTCTGCAATCGCGCCGCCGCAAAGAGCCGCGCGCATAGAGTCGTAAATTTGCTTCCACACCGCAGTGCCGCTTTCTCTATCGATATTGACAAAATTATCCAGCATCGAAGGCCTCCAAACTGTCATCTTAAAATTAACCAAAACTGGACATTGTATTAATGACAATGTGCAGTTATAACTATATCGCACCCGGGCAGCTCATACAATAGGAGCCAAACAAAATGAATAACGCAGAACAGATAAAACTCAACAGAGACCTGGCAAAAATGCTAAAGGGCGGCGTCATCATGGACGTCACTACACCTGAGCAGGCAAAAATCGCCGAAGCGGCGGGAGCTTGTGCCGTCATGGCATTGGAAAGAATTCCCGCCGACATCAGAGCTGCTGGCGGCGTCTCCAGAATGAGCGACCCCGGCATGATTCGCGGAATCCAGGAAGCCGTATCCATTCCCGTAATGGCGAAATGCCGTATCGGACACTTCGCCGAGGCCCGCATACTTGAAGCCATCGAAATCGACTACATTGATGAAAGTGAAGTTCTCAGCCCCGCCGATGACACCTACCACATAGATAAGACCGATTTTTGCGTACCCTTTGTCTGCGGGGCGAGAAACCTCGGAGAGGCTCTGCGCCGTATCGCCGAGGGCGCTACGATGATCCGCACCAAGGGTGAACCGGGCACAGGCGACGTAGTACAGGCAGTGCGCCACATGAGAGCGATGAACGCCGAGATCGCCCGCGTGAAATCAATGCGCAAAGACGAAATCTTTGAAGCCGCCAAAGAGCTTCAGGTTCCCTTTGATTTGCTGCTCTATGTTCACGACGAAGGGCGTCTGCCGGTAGTGAACTTCGCCGCCGGCGGCGTGGCGACACCGGCCGACGCAGCGTTGATGATGATGCTGGGCGCGGAAGGCGTATTTGTCGGCAGCGGCATTTTCAAATCCGGCTGCCCGGAAAAGCGCGCCGCCGCCATTGTCAAAGCAGTGACAAACTACCATGACGCAAAGTTGCTCGCCGAAATTTCCGAAGGGCTCGGAGAGGCCATGGTCGGCATCAACGAAAATGAAATCGCCGTGCTGATGGCTGAACGCGGCAAATAATGAGCGCACTCAAAATCGGCGTCTCCGCCGTCCAGGGAGCCTTTGCGGAACACTGCGCCATGGTGCGCGGTCTCGGCGCCGAAGCTGTGGAAATCAGAGCCATACATGACCTTGAGGACATTGACGCTCTGATTCTGCCCGGAGGAGAGAGTACCGTTCAGGGCAAGCTTCTCAAAGAGCTGGGACTCTTTTCGCGGTTAAAAAGCATGATCGCCCAAGGGCTGCCGGTCTACGGTACTTGCGCGGGAATGATACTCTTAGCCGCCGATATTGAAAACGACAGCCGCCGCCACTTTGCCGTCATGGATATCTCTGTGAAACGCAACGCCTATGGCAGACAGCTCGGCAGCACCATCCTCCGCGGCTCTTTTGCCGGCATGGAGGATGTGCCAATGCCCTTTATTAGAGCCCCCTACATATACAAAACAGGCACAGGTGTGGAAATTCTTTCCGAGCGTCAGGGATTTGTTACCGCAGCGCGGCAGGACAAAATGCTGGCTACAGCGTTTCACCCGGAAATGACCGAGGACATACGCGTTCACGAATATTTCCTAAAGATGATTTAGACGCAGACAAAGCTTAGAGGCAAAACCTCAGTCCAGCGCAGAGGTTATTGCAGAGGTATTCCATGCTGAGTCAATATTTGTAATGACAATATCTCTTTGCCTCGCGGAATTTTTGCAGAGATTCTATCTTTACAGGCTGCATTGCACAAAAATTGCACATAAAAAAGGAGACCGCAGCTGCTAACTGTACGCCCTTACGGTCTCCTTTTATCTCATCGGTTGACAAACATGTAACCATGGTACAGAATGAAAAAATACCATAGGAGATGAGGTGATTTTATTGCAAATAATCTCTCCCGAAGATAAGAAAAGGCTGGTTTATGAGGCTCTCCAAGCGCAAAAAATGGCTTATGCGCCCTATTCGGGGTTCAAAGTAGGAGCAGCGCTGCTCTTTGAGAACGGGGAAATCGTGCGCGGCTGCAATGTAGAGAACAGCAGCTTCGGCGCCACCATCTGCGCTGAACGCAACGCCATGACCACCGCCATAGCTTTGGGACTGCAAAAGCCTCTTGCCGCGGCTATAGTTGGAATCGAGGGCAAGATCTGCGCTCCATGCGGGTCATGCCGCCAGGTTTTGGCCGAGTTCAATGAAGAGATGGAGATTATATTGCAAGATGGCAGCACGCTGCTGGAGATAAAGCTCTCTGAGCTGCTGCCGATGCACTTTTCCCTATCCAAAGTTTAAAAGCACGGCAGACAAAGATTACCGAACGCTGCTTAAGCAGCGCGCCTACAATAACAACCAACTCATATTCCGCTGACTATAAGCAAATAGCCAAAAGCAATACTTCCGTACAGGAAGCGGCTTTAGTTAACCTTTGATTTTTGCAGATCGGCTTTGCCTTCTTCATCTATCTCTTAGTTTGTTCATCAAACAAAAATACATGCCCGGCACCAAAGGACGCAGGATAGAATCAGTGCTTTTTAAGTTATGCTGTATTTGATTTGAGGCCGGATTTCCCTCAGGTCGGATATTAATGTACCGCCGAGACAGAGACGCCCCGCCTTGGCACTGGCAGGACGTATGATCTGTTGCCTCTTAAAGATGCGGTTCAGTCTGAAATAATTCAGAGAGAGCATACTGCCAGCTCAGGGAAATATTTCATACTTGTCTTTTTTAACTCTTTCTCGCTGCGAAGCACAATGTATTTGTCCGTACCGGCTGCTTGAGCCAGTTTTTCCAGGCTGACACTCATTTTTACTGCGGAGCGGGCGTGAACCATAGCATAGAGATTATAGGGAAAATCACTGAAGGGCTCTCTCTCATAACAATGCGAGACCTCATCAAAACGGGCAAGCATCTCACCTGCTTGATCCGCTGTTTCGTGAGGAACGGCGAATACTACCATGGCGTTTTCCACAAACCCGGCCTTCTGGTGGCGCAGTATCGCACCGAACCTTCTCATGACACCGTTATCTCTCATTTCTTCCACGCGGGAAATCAGTTCACCGCAGGAAATACCCAAGAAATCCGCCCAATCGGCGAATGGTTCGGCACTGTACGGCAAATCGTCCTGAATCGTGGCAATGACACGCTTGGTATCAAAATCAAGCGTATTCACTCTGCGGCACAACCTCTGCTTTCCTGCTGCAAAAACTCGGGCACCGCTCTCCATGGGAAAGTACGTTCTTATTTTATATTTCTTCAGTGCGCTAAGCACATGCACCGAGTGTAAGGCTGTGTTTTCAGTAATATCAAAAAGAGTATCCGCGACTGCGTCGGGAGACTCCGCAATCAGAGTGAACCAGATGTTGTATCGGTGGCTGCGCACATAATTATGTGTAAGTGAGTTGATATGCGCAGTATATTCCTCGTAGCCGCCAAGCTCCTCCGGCGGCAGAATCCCGCAGCAAAGACGCGAAGTATAACCCAGCCGCTCGGAGACAAAGACACCGCCGATACGCCGTATGACGCCATCTTTCCTCAGCTGTGAGATGGTGCGGAAGACCTCCTCTTCACCGCAGCCCACCATCTCGGCAATCGAATGGTAGGGCCTTTCGCAGACAGGGAAGCGTTCCTGAATGATATTCAGTATCTCACGTGAACATTCGCTAAAGAGTCCCGTCATTTGACGGCAGCTCCCTTCCATAGGCGCAGTAAGGATCTTCACTCATATAGTTACCGTCATTGTAATATGCTGCTCTGGCGCGGCAACCGCCGCATACAGAGACGTATGAACACTTGCCGCAGCTGCCTCCGTACTGCAAAGTACGAAGTTTTTTCAGTACGGGACTGTTCTTCCAAATTTCTTCAAAGGGCTCGGCGCGGACATCGCCAGCAGCCTCCGGCAAATAGGCGCAGGGCTGAACTATTCCCGCAGGGTTGATGATGCAGTAGGCGCTTCCGGCGATACAGCCACGGGCAAACCTGTTGTCAAGCCCCATTTGCGCGGCGATTCTGGTAAACTGGGGCGCACAGGTTGGTTTGATTTCTATCGGCAGGAGAGTCTGTTTTGCCATAATTTCCCGCAGCAGCTTTTCATATTCATTGATTTCCAAGGCGGTCTCTTTGATAAACTTTCCTCGCCCCACAGGTATAAGAAAGAATACATGAAAGGCAGAGGCGCCATTAGCGGCGGCGAAATCGGCAAGGGAGCAAATTTCTTCTCTGTTCCAGTCCATTACCGTGGTATGGATCTGAAATTGCAGCCCTGCTGACAAGCAGTTTTTCATAGCAGCCAAAGTCTTATCAAAGGCACCTGGCAAGCCTCTGAAAGCATCGTGCTTAGCGGGATCAAGGCTGTCCAAACTGATGCCGGCGCGGACAACTCCGGATTCTTTAAGTCTCAGAGCCGTATCAGCAGTAATCATCGTGCCGTTTGTACCAAGCACCGGGCGCAAGCCTCGGCTGGCGGCAAAAGAGACAAGATGAAAGATATCCTCTCTCATCAAAGGCTCACCGCCGCTGAAAATCATAATTTTGAATCCGGCTTTGGCAATGCCGGAGATCATTTGTTCCGCTTCCGAAGTAGAAAGTTCACCGCGGCTCTCTGAACCGGCATCACGGTAACAGTGCGGACAGGTGAGATTACATCTGTTAGTGGTATTCCAGGAAATAATCATTTTATCTCCTCATCGCTGAGGTAACAGGCGGGGTCGGACTGCCATAAATCTCCCAGTGCCGCCGCTCTCGCTCTGAAATTGCCGTTGCAAAGGTCAAGCCATCTGCAGGCGGCACAGCGTCCTTTCAAATATTTTTTTCTCTCTTTCAGTGCTTGTAGCAGCTCATTATGCGGATTTGTCCAAATTTCGCCAAAACTGCTCTCGTTAACATTGCCAAAAGTTACAGACTGGGTAAACTGGTCCGGATGCACATTGCCAAAGCTGTCTACCGCACCGAAGGCCATTCCTGAACGGTTACCGCCATTTGAGCTAATCAGCCTTAAAATCCGTTCTGCGCGGCTGTCACCCTTTTTAAGTGCTTGTAAATAGAGATAAACACCATCGGCGTGGTTATCAACGGTTAGGATCTCTTTCTTCCGCCCTCGGCGCTGCAAATCCAAGGTACGCTCCGCAATTAAATCCAGCACACGGCGGCTTTCGCCGTGGCTCACATCGTTCTCTGCGCTAGCACGCCCGGAGTAAACCAGATGGTAAAAGCATATTCTATCGACATTCTCCGACTCAGCTAAGTCAAAGATGGCGGGAATCTCACCTGCGTTATCTTTGGTAATTGTAAAACGCAGCCCAACCCTCTGCCCTGCGGCAACGCAGTTTCTAATTCCCGTAAGGGCCATTGCGAAAGCACCCTTCAAGCCTCTGAATTTATCATTAACAGCGCCCATACCGTCAAGGCTGATACCAACATAGCCGATACCCATATCCTTAAGGCGCAGGGCGGTATCTTTCGTAATCAATGTGCCGTTTGTAGAGATAGTCGGCCTGACGCCACGCTTGGAGGCATAACCTGCCAACTCGAAAAAACCCTCGCGCATCAATGGTTCTCCGCCGGAAAAGAGCAGCACCGGCACTTTAAAATCGGCGAGGCTGTCAATAAAACGCAGCGCCGCTTCATGAGTCATCTCGTTCTCGCGCCGCTTCATATCTGCCTGAGCATAACAGCGCACACACTTTAAATTGCATGTTTTGGTACAGTTCCATACAACCACGGGACCGGCGTCCGCACTGACGCCATCTTTAGCATAAGCCGCGCTGCGGTTATATCTCAGGCTGTCACCGAAATTGCTTTCATCTGTCAGCAGCTTGGTTATACTTATCATCCGCACGTCTCCGCCTTTTCAAAATTTATATAAAACGCAGTGCATATCAAACTATACATGCACTGCGTTCAGCTTTATCTAATTAACGCGGCACTTGCGGCTATTCGGCAAACTCCCCCGCTCTGGTCGCATAATTAAGTTCTTTATGGCCCAGCTGTGAAAGTTCGCTAACCTTCTCTATATCAAGCCCCAGAGCCGAGGCCAGCCTTTCGCCGTATTCTTTATCCGCCAGCAGGCAATGAGCCGCATGGCGGTATTTGATATTTTTGGTAACACCGTTCATGTTGCGGGCGGTGTTATCAATGAGAATCGCACGCCTATCCTCTGTCATCAGACGATAGAGGTCTCCCGCCTGATAGAAGCAGTTGTCTGTGGGATCGTCTTTGGGGTCAAAGGCCCAAGCGGCACCGCTCAGTTCAAGCGGGGGTTCCATGTGTTCAGGCTGGTCAGCCCATTCACCGTAAGAGTTCGGCTGATAGCCGATTGTGGCGCCGGCATTGCCGTCAACGCGCATCATTCCGTCTCTGTGATAGCTGTGTACGTGGCAGTGAGCCTGGTTGACGGGAATCTGGTCATGATTGACGCCCAGACGGTATCTCTGCGCATCGCCGTAGGAGAAAAGACGCCCCTGGAAGAATTTATCGGGGGAGAAACCAATACCGGGCACCACATGCCCGGGGTTGAAAGCGGACTGCTCCACATCGGCAAAGTAATTTTCGGGATTGCGATTCAGCTCAAGTACGCCGACCTCAATCAAAGGATAGTCTTTATGGTGCCACACCTTGGTGATATCAAAGGGGTTCTCCGGATGTTTGCGGGCCTGTTCCTCTGTCATTATCTGCACATACATTGTCCATCTGGGGAAATCTCCCTTGGCGATGGATTCAAAGAGGTCTCTCTGATGACTCTCTCTGTCGCCGGCAACAATCGCCGCCGCCTCCGCATCACTGAGGTTTTTAATCCCCTGCTGAGTACGAAGGTGGAATTTGCACCACACACGCCTGTTATCCGCATTGCAGAAGCTAAAGGTGTGAGAGCCAAAACCGTGCATATGTCTGTATGAGGCGGGAATACCTCTGTCGGACATGGTGATGGTGATCTGGTGCAGCGCTTCCGGCAGCATCGACCAGAAATCCCAATTATTCTGGGCGGAGCGCATATTGGTCTTGGGGTCGCGTTTGACGGCTCTGTTAAGGTCCGGGAAGTTGTGCGCGTCTCTGATAAAAAAGACCGGGGTATTATTGCCGACAAGGTCCCAGTTTCCCTCTTCCGTATAGAATTTGCAGGCAAAGCCGCGGATATCACGTTCCGCATCAGCAGCCCCGCGTTCTCCTGCGACGGTGGAAAAACGCACAAAGACTTCTGTCTCTTTACCGATTTTTTCAAAAACTTTAGCACGCGAATATTTGGTAATATCTCCGGTTACAGTGAATTTGCCGAAAGCACCGCTGCCCTTGGCATGCATCCTGCGTTCCGGGATAACTTCCCTCTCAAAATGGGCAAGCTTCTCCATCAGCCAGACATCCTGCATAAGGACGGGACCGCGCTCGCCGGCTGTCATGCTGTGTTCATTGCTTGGCACCGGGGCTCCTACCTCGTTAGTCAGCTTTTTGCTCTGATCCTTTTCCATCGTGTATTCCTCCATTCTGTGTCATAGACACCGCTTGAAACGGGTTAAATTTCTTTAAAAATGCAACTTTTAAACATGTATCAAGATAAAAATCAAGAAAATTATAAAACTTATAATCTATCTTGATAAGTCTCATTAGAACATTCTGAAGATTCCATGTCAAGAGTGAGAGACTGAAACTGGCATCAAGGGGAACAGTTTGATGATGAATAGATCCTAATATCAATTATGAAAATGACTATAACTCTAACAATGAGCTACATTTCTTGTCTTTATGTATATTAATCAATATTTATCACCATTCATTTTGAACATCTTTCATATCTTTGACTTATCGGCAATATCAACGGCTATTTCACCTTTTTTAATTGTCCCCTTGGTTTAGGCTGATAAAACAAAGCAGAGCTCCTCCTATAAAGGAGAGACTCTGCTTATCTCTGCGCTATCTTTATTCCATTAGTGATTAATGTCCAAGACGTTTTTCCTCGTATGCCGAGGACAAGAGCTTAAATGTATCTTATTTAAGCAGTTTCTGGGCGGCAGAAGGCTTGATAATTGACGCAGCAACAATAGGAGCCAGTCTGAATACGCTCCTCCCACTATGAAACTCCTACAGCAATTTTTTGGGGCGCCCCACTGGGGTTTTCTTTTCGCCGGTGAGAATCTCAAAGGCCTTGTTCGCAGCTCGTTCGTAACAAGGAGTTAAGGTCTGCCTAAAGGTACTCTCACCACGCCAAAAAGGAAAGTCGTTCATTACCTCAAGAGCATGCATTCGCTGAGAGCCGTCGTCGGCGTAGTGAAAATTGGGCATCTTTGCATGATACCAGCCTTCATCTAAAGACAGCTCCGTCTGCTCCTCCGGCTCCTCCGCTTCAGCACCGCCGATAATTTCACTTTCATAGTCCCAATCTTCATAGCTCTCCTCGGGACTGTCCATCTCATTTTCTCCCTCATCATTCTCAGACGTGAGCATGGCTATAAGGCGGTTTTTGTCAATTCCGCGCAGTTTCAGCAGTAAAAAAGGGTCGTCATCAATGACTTCGGCAATTAACAGCAGCACCGCCACAATATGTTTACAGGGTGTCGCATCGTCGGGGCAGGTGCATTTAAACCTTTTCATCTCTGTTCGTTTAGGGAAGAGTGGAATCCCCGCTTCCATAAAAGCCAGCTCCATCTCTTCGGGCATTTCACAGGCCAGCAGTCTGGCGGCGAAGGAGGCGTGCTCGCGGAAACGCAGCAGCAGCAATTCTTTCTCCTTCTCAGCCACTGTTTCAAATCCCAGCTTGATCTGATAGGGCTTCTTTCTCGTACCTTGAACAAAAGCCGTAACCAACCCAGGCTCTATCTCAATGCTGGTAACTTGCCCCTTACGCGCGTAGCTTCTGCCTCGGGAGATACGTCCTGAGTCAATACACTCTTCCAAAATACGCATCCAGCGCGCCGACCACCAATTGGCCGCGGAAATCCGCCCCCTCCTGCTGCGGGAGCGGATACCGCCGCGAATCTCTCTCGGCTTCGCATAATTCCATCTGTATTTCTGTTCAGCCATTATCTGATATCCTCCACCGCATCACGGCTCAAAGCAAAAAGCTCACGCAAATCCTCATCAGATAGGTCGGAGATCCAGTTCTCGCCGCTTCCGACAACAGCGTCGGCGACATGCCGCTTAGACTCGATAATCGCCTCTATCTTCTCTTCCAGTGTCCCCTTGCAGCAAAAATAATGTACCTGCACACTGCTCTTTTGCCCTATTCTGTAGGCGCGGTCCACGGCCTGCTGCTCCACAGCGGGATTCCACCAGCGGTCAAACATCACCACGTGGTTTGCCCCGGTGAGATTGAGCCCAGTTCCACCGGCCTTTAATGAGAGCACAAAAAACGGCGGCGGGTTATCCGAATTTTGGAAACGCTGCACCATTTCATCGCGTTTTTTCCTATCAACGCCGCCATGGAGGAACAGCACCTCTTTGCCAAAAGTCTCCTGCAAAAATCGCTTAAGCATCATGCCCATCTCGGCATATTGTGTAAATATCAGTGCTCTGTCTCCCGCTGCCAGCATCTCTTCGGCTATTTCCGCAAGACGTGCCAGTTTTCCCGAACGCCCCTCAAGCTCCGAACGATCCTTCAAATAAAGAGCGGGATGGTCACACACCTGTTTTAAAGAGGTAATAGCAGCAAGAACCAGTCCCTTACGCTGTATCCCCTCTGCCTCGGAGATTTCATCTTCAAGGCTGCGGAGAACCGCATTGTAAAGTGTCGCCTGCTCCCGTCCCAGTGGGCAGAATACCTGTGTTTCGATTTTTTCGGGCAGGTCACTGATGATATTTTTATCTGTCTTCAGGCGGCGGAGAATAAAAGGCCCGGTCATCTTCTTGACTTTTTCCATGGCTTTAACTTCACCGGCCTGGATTGGGCGGATAAAGTCCCGTGAGAACCTGGTCCTGTTCGGCAGCAGCCCGGGCAGCAAAAATTCCATAATTGACCAGATATCCCCAACATGGTTTTCCACCGGCGTACCGGTCAAAGCCAGATGCCAGTCAGCGGGAACAGCGCGCGCAGCCCGTGACTGCCTCGTGTCGGGATTTTTTATATTTTGCGCCTCATCTAAAATAACACCGCACCATGACATTTCCGCCAGCAGAGTGTTATCGCGGAAGAGAAGCGCGTATGAAGAGAGCACGATTACGCTCTCACTCGCCTCGTCCAAGAATTTATCGCCCTTAAGCCTCTTCGTACCGTGGTGAATAAGCACCTTCGTTCCTGGGATAAATTTTTCCGTCTCACGCCGCCAGTTCTCCACTACCGAGGTGGGACAGATTAAAAGCACAGGGCGCTTTTCTCCCTTTTCACGCAAGGACTGTATCATCGCCAAAGTCTGTACCGTCTTGCCAAGCCCCATATCGTCGGCCAGACAACCTCCGAGACCAAGTTTCGCCAGCCATAAAAGCCAAGAAAAACCCTTGTTTTGGTAAGGACGCAGAGAACCTGCAAAGCCGCAAGGCTGCGGGACAGGTTCAATCTCCTCCGCGCCGGTCAGCACAGCGCGCACGGAATTCAGCCACTGCGAACCGTTGACTGCGGACACGGGCATATCATCTATACCCTCGCTGAAAGAGGCAATAAGCGCATCACGGCGAGTTATTTCTCGAGGCATATGCTTCATGCCGTTGATAATCTTTTCTATCTCATCTCGGTAAAGTATCACCCAACGCCCCCTGATGTTGGCAAGAGGTGTCTTCAGCTCGCTGATTAAGGTCAGTTCATCTTCCGTCAAAATGTCCTCGCCCAAAGAGACAGACCAATCCACTTCCAAAAGGTCGCCGAGATTTATCTGACCGCATGAGGAAAAACCTTCGTTTTCACGGTCATGCAAATTTCCTCTCACCGCAAGTCTGGGGCGTTCGGAGAGAGATCCCCATGACGAGGGGAACTGCACCTGTATTCCCTGATCAAGAATCACCGGCACATGATTCTGTAAAAAATCAAAAAGCTCATTCGTATCGAGAAAACACTCCGTTGGCGCCGGATACTCAAGGCTAGCGGCGATAGCGGGAACAAAAGAAGCCAAATGTCCTAAAATTTGCAGTAAATAACGGCGTGGGTTCAGCCCCTCGCGTTCAAACCACAACCGCTCCGCATCATCGGGAGACCACACTCGCGCCGCGGGAACTACGATACCGGGATCACGGGAAGACTGCAAGTGCCAAGAAAGACGCCAAGTTTCGCCTGACGCGCCGTTTTCCTCACGTTCCGGCTCCTCCAGACGCATAAACAGCCGCCACGGCTGCCTTGTCACCGCTTTAAGGGAGTCCGCCCAATTTCTTATCTGCGGATAGAGAGAATCCATATCCTCATTCCAGCTCTCAAGCGGTACTTTAGGCCAGGTAAGAGACCTCAGCCAGATCTCATGTGGATTGGACGAATCAACCTTACGTCCATGCTGCTTTGCTGCCTGCGAACTCCGGATCACATAATCCAACAACGCGCATAAAATAGCCTCAGCACTCTCGTCTCGCCCTGCAACCTCAGTCCTGGGTTCTCTAAGAGAAAAACCGCGTAAAATCGCCGGGATAGCCTTAACATATTCGAGATGCTCGTCCTGATGCTTAGCCAGAAGGAGCGGACGCCACACAGAGACAAAACTATCGCCGCTGCGTTCCATATCGGGGAGATACGTGCCGCGGCAAACCATGATGGAAGCATACTCAAGAGCTTTGGCGATGAAACGCAGGTCATCGGCAAACAGCACTCCTGGAACAGAGAGCTTTTCATCCGTGTTCTTTAAAATAGCCGATATTTCGACAATTTCCTCACTTGAAACAGGGACGGCAGGAACAGTATAAGAGGAAAGAACCGCCTCTTCATCGCCGCAGCAGCACTCTCCCAACAAAGGAGAGGAGGGAATGGGAACACCCCCTCTGGAGGGGAGCAGCACATGGGCAAAAACAACGCTGTCTGCAGCACCCTTGCGTCCGCCGGAAACCGACGCCCGTTTCATAGCCCTGCGCACCATCTCCGCAGAAGCCCCCCAAGGCAAAGCGGTAACATCGGCGCCAAGGCCGCTTTTGTTCAGAACTTCTTCGGGTTCAAAGGAACGCTCTCCCCAAAGATAAAAAGAATTTTCCGCATAAAAAGAGTGAATAATCAGCATAAAAAAACCTCTAAGTCTATATCAACAAACTTCGGCGCGCAAAAAGGCGCGGACGCGAAGTCCGAGAAAATTAAAATGTATAATCAAACGACAAAAACAAACTATCCAAGTTACTCGAAACAGCTTCCCCCGATAAACTCTCTCATAATCGACAGGTTGGGGACATCATCAGAAGGAATCACCGGAATATATTGAAGCATCGCCAAAAGCCTCTGAGCCTCTCCGTAAGCAGGAGACTCCTCGGAGACAGACTTAAGCAGCGGAAAAACATAGCCCTTCAGCACCGGCAGCTCGTAAGCCAAAGCGGTGTTAAACAGGGTATCAGCATTATCCTGATAGGGGAAAATATGGCGATGGGAACCTCTTACCACTGATGGCCACTGCAATAGCGTCGCCTCGGGAGAGTTTCCTCTCGTGCGGTAATCACGCAGCAAACGGCGCAAAAGGCGAATATCAGTAGTACCTACACGATTGTGCATATCGAGGTTTGTCCCCGTAAGCGGACAGATAAAGATACGGTATTTGTTATCAAAAGCCACGCTTTCCGAGAGTTTATCATTAAGTCCGTGAATCCCCTCAATAACCAGCAGCTGCTTGGGAGCCAGCTTCAGCTTATAGCCCTTTGTTCTCGTGCCTGTTTTAAAGTCAAATTTGGGAATATCAACCTCTTCACCTGCTATTAAGGCGCGAAGATGTTCATTAATCAGCGGAATGTCGAGAGCGTCAAGAGATTCAAAATCAAACTTTCCGTCCGCATCAACCGGAGTTTTATCTCTATCCACAAAATAATTATCAAGCTCCAAAGTGGCGGAGTTGATGCCCGAAGTGAGCAGCTGTACTCTAAGCCTGCGGGAAGATGTGGTCTTCCCCGAACTGGAAGGACCGGCAAGACATAGCAGGCGCACCTCGGGACGCGACTCGATATGCTCGGCGATTTTGCTTAAAATCTTGGTATGCAGCGCTTCAGAGACCATAATCAAATCGCGGGAATGGCCGTGAGCAACGATAGAATGAATCCTATCCATCGTCCCCACAGAAAGATTATCCAACCACTGGGCATAATCCTGAAACAGTTTCAACGTTTTAGCTGACGCGCGCAGCTCCGTGGTCTTTGTCGGATTTGCCAAAGAGGGGCCGGAGATAAAGAGCCCGCCCTTATAAGTATGCAAATCAAAGGTTGGCACAATTGACGCTGTATCTGCCAACGCACCGCCGAAAAAGTCATAAATCCCCTCACAGCGGTAAAGTACTACAGGGTCATTATTAGTCCAGCGCAAAAGCTGCTCCTTGTCATGGTAGCCCTGAGAATACATAATAGCCCTTGCTTCATCAAGAGAATGCTCTTCGCGGATAAGCGCTGTACCGTCCTTAACCATGCGGCGCATCTCTGTTAAAATAATCTTCCGCTGCTCATCACTGATAGGGCCATCGGGCGAATCATAGTAATAAGAATAATTCATTGACTGGCGCAAGTGGAGCCTGATGTCACACTTGCGGGAGGCGGCCGAAGTCAGCATAAAAGAGAGAGTCCGATTATAAACCTCAATTCCCTCGACACTATCGGTCGTAATAAACTCCACAAAAGAATCCATCGATATTTTCCAAGATAATGACCTTTGCACTCTATTAACGCGGCAAGCCACAACTCTGTCTTTGGCTGCGAAATCTACCTTTGCAAGAATTTCCCGAACAGTAAGACTGAACTCACTGTACATCTCCCGAATATCTCTGAAAGTAATCTTTATCATGAACGATCCCCTCTCATAGATGGCGTAAAATAATACACCTGTTTTTTCATAAAACTAAGAACATACAGGCGCATCTTGTCATTCTACCACAAAATAAGTTACGGCACATATAAAACTAAAAGAACAATCGGCAATTTTTCACATTATTTATTGCTGCGCCAAAAAGCCGCCTCCATGAAAAAAGCCAAGGGAGGAAGAACTCTCGCGAGTGCTCTTCCTCCCTTGGCTTGCGGTAATGTGTGGGAGATGAGAATCAGATAAGTTTAACGATCATAGCCACGCCCTGCCCGCCGCCAATACAAGCACTGGCCAGCCCAAGGCTCTTGCCTTGCTGTTTAAGGCTATAAATGAGCGTGGTGAGAATTTTTGTGCCGCTGGCTCCTATCGGGTGTCCAAGGGCAATGGCACCGCCATGAACATTAAGGCGCGACATATCAAAGGGCATCTGTCTGTGGCAGGCGATAACCTGCGCGGCAAAAGCTTCGTTGATTTCGATTAATTCCATATCATCAATAGACATCGCCGCTTTTTTTAAGGCGATACCCATTGCTTTTACAGGGGCAATGGGGAAGTGTTCCGCATCAACAGCCGCGACAGCGTAGCTTACTATCTCCGCCAGCGGTTTAAGCCCCTGCGCTTTCGCCCAGTCGCTGTCCGCGACCATGACGGCGCTGCCGGCGTCGCAAAGCGCCGAACTGGAACCGGCGGTAATAGTACCGTCTTTTTTGAAAATAACGGGAAGTTTCGCCAGCGACTCCACCGTGGTATCTTTACGGGGTATTTCGTCTGTACCTAAGATAATTTCACCTTTTTTCTTGTCCTTTATCGTTACCGGCACGATCTCATCTTTGAACAGTCCCTGCTCTATCGCAGCTACCGCTTTCATGTGGCTGTGATAAGAGAATTCATCCTGTTCCTCTCTGGTAATACCCAACTCGGGGATGACGACTTCATCGGTTATCTGCCCCATCAGCCTTCCGGCAAGAGGACAGAGAAAGCCGTCCACGTGCAGCACGTCAGCCGCTTTTTGCTCGCCCATACGAAATCCCCAGCGAGCTTCCGCCAAAATATAAGGTGCCTTTGTCGCGCTTTCCATGCCGCCCGCCATAATCACTTTCGCATCACCAAGACGTATGCGATCTGCCGCCAGCATAATAGTGCGCAGACCGGAACCGCAGCGGATATTAACCGTAAAAGCAGGGACAGTCTGGTCGATACCTGCTTTGTACATGGCGTTGCGTGCCGGATTAGCACCAACTCCCGCCTGCCAGCCGTTGCCCATGATGACTTCTTCTATAGCTTCAGCAGGCGCTCCGGAACGGGCGACTGCTTCTTTAAGAGCCGCTGCGCCTAGGTCTGTCGCCGTCAATTTGGAAAATTGCCCGCCGAACTTTCCCCCGGCTGTTCTGCATGCGCTTACGATAACCGCTTTAGCCATTGTTTTCTACCTCCAAACCTTTCATCGGTGCGAGAGGCTCCGCAACTTCAAAATCAGCCTTCGTATGTTCTTTTATCTGCTCCAGCGTCACTTCCGGGGCGATTTCCAACAAGGTCATTTTACCGTTTTCAATTTTAAATACGGCAAATTCAGTAACAATCATGTCTACCACACCGACAGCCGTCAGAGGCAGTGTGCATTTTTTGAGGATTTTAGCCGCGCCTTTTTTGGTGACATGAGTGGTGGCAATGTAGACTTTTTTCGCGCCAACAACAAGGTCCATAGCTCCGCCCATTCCGGGAACGCTCTTTCCGGGAACCCACCAGTTCGCCAAGCTGCCCTCTTGGTCTACTTCCAGCGTGCCCAGCACTGTAGCGTCAACATGCCCGCCGCGTATCAATCCAAAGCTGGTGTCGCTGGAAAAAAAACTGCCTCCTGGAAGCAGCGTGATGAAACGCCCTCCGGCACCGATGCAGCGGTAATCAGGCACTTCCGGGGGCGGCCCGATACCAATAGCTCCGTTTTCCGCTTGGAATATGACATGTTTTCCCGCCGGAATATAGTCCGCCACCAGTGTCGGAATGCCTATACCCAGATTCACTACTTCGCCTTCTTCAAATTCAAAAGCTATGCGTCTGGCGATACGCTCTCTGACAATTTTTTCATCAAGTTCTGGAAGCATAGACAGAACCTCCCTTTACAACGATCATATCTACCAATATCCCTTGTGTGACTATCAGGTTCGGATCCAACTCCCCTACTTCAACAATAGAGTCTACTTCCGCAATTACTATCTTAGCAGCGGTAGCCATAGCAGGGTTAAAGTTCTGGTTTGTGCCGCGGTATGTGAGGTTACCCATTCTATCGGCCTTGTACGCTCTGACAAAGGCAACGTCTGCGGTAAGCGGCAGTTCGAGAATGTATTTTTTCCCGTTTACTTCTATTATCTGCTTGCCTTCTTCAACAACAGTACCTACCCCCGTGGGAGTGAGAAATCCTCCGAGACCTGCTCCTCCGGCACGGATCTTTTCCACATAGGTCCCCTGCGGGAAGAGTTCCAGCTCCATTTTGCCGGAGTGGAAAAGTTCTCCTGTTTTTTTATTGAGTCCCACGTGAGAAGCAATTACTTTTTTACATCTGCCGCCGGCGACAAGTCTTCCCTGACCGCAAAATTCATATATCGTATCGTTCGATATCAACGTCAATTGGTCTGTTCCCTGTTCATAGAGAGCATCTACAAGTGTGTACGGTATGCCTCCGTAATTAAAACCTCCGACCATCAGCGTATCACCCTGTTTTACGCATTTAACCGCCTCTTCAGGTGACACGACAGGCTTAATTATTTTTCTGGACATTTTATACCGCCCCTCCCTCTAGTTTCATTTTCTTTTTACCCATTCTCTTCTGCAGTGCGTAGATTGCCGCTATTATCAACACACCGATGACATTCGTCGTCAAAGTCGGATAGATTATCAAGAACGGGACACCAAGAAGAAGTGCTCTTTCCGCAACATTAAGGTCATGAACCAAATACCCCTGTACCCCAGCGGACAATCCAAGAATACCGATAAGTGCGGTAAAGCAGCCGAGAATAATGTGCAATATGTCTCCCTTAAGAAGCAAATAAGGGTTATAGACAAACATAAATGGTACGAGGAATCCCGCTACTGCCGTAACCAAAGCCGTAAAACCGGTTTTCATCGGATTTGAACGGGCGATACCGGACGCGGCGTAGGTGGCAAGAGCTACCGGCGGTGTTACATCTGCCAAAACTCCGAAGTAGAGGCAGAAAAGGTGAGCGGACATCATCGGCACACCCATCTGCGCCAGAGCCGGAGCCGCAAGTGTTGACGTGATAATGTACTGAGCAGTAGTCGGTACGCCCATGCCAAGGATGATGGAACCTATCATTGTCAATATCAGAGCCAGAGGCAGAATCCCGTGTGAAAGGCTGAGAACAAAGGAAGAGAAAGCCAGCCCCACTCCGGTGATGGCGATTACTCCGATGACAATGCCCGAACAGGCACACGCCGCAGCTACTTCTATAGCGCCGAAGCCGCCGGAAATCAGGGCTTCAAGAATCCTTTGCGGTGTCATTCTGTGCTCTTTATCTCCTAGCCAGGAGAAGACAACCAATGCAACGATCGACCAGAAAACAGCCATTGTCGGCGAATAGCCTAGGGCGAGGAATACAATCAGCGCCACTATCGGCAAAAGCAAGTGCCAACCTTTGCGAAGAACATTCCCAGCCTTGGGGAGCTGAGAGGGGTCAAGCCGCGCCATGCGTCTTTTACCGGCGCGGAAATGCACCATCGCCATGATGGAGACGAAATAGAGTGTTGCAGGAATTGCGGCTGCGACAACTATTTCCCAGTACGATATCCCCAAAAACTGCGCCATGATAAAAGCCGCAGCTCCCATGACCGGAGGCATAACCTGCCCGCCTGTAGAGGCGCAGGCCACAATAGCACCGGCAAATTCAGGCGTGTAGCCTGACTGCTTCATCAGCGGAATAGTAAAGGCTCCGGTGGTAACGGCGTTGCCGCAAGAACTTCCCGACACAGTACCCATCAGTCCGCTGGCTACAACTGCGGCTTTTCCTGGCCCGCCTTGGCTTCTTCCTGCAAGGCTTACGGCAAGGTCAATAAAGAACTGTCCCGCACCGGAAATGTTAAGGAAAGCACCAAACAGCACAAAGAGGAAGATAAACGAGGCGGAAACTCCGAGCGGAACCCCGAAAATACCGTCTGTGCGCAAATACATAAACGGTGCCAGTTCTTCAAAGGTAAAACCGCCGTGTGCCAAGATTCCCGGCATATAAGGCCCAAAAATTCCGTAAATCAAAGAAATTATCGCCATAATGGGTAAAGGCCAGCCCATTGAACGTCTTGTCCCTTCGATTACCAGGAATATCATAATTGTGCCGATGTAAATATCAGAAGGTATTGCGGAGCCTTCTCTCATGGCAATGGCTGCATAATTAAGTAAAATATTGGCGCAGCCGGCAATCATCAAAATCGCGAAACCCCAGTCCCAAATGTCAATTTTGTTCTTGGGTCGTTTTTTGGTCATGGGATAGCAGAGGAAGAGCAGGACTCCCATAAACATCCAGTGCCATGCTCTCTGCGTCATTGCATCAAAAAGCCCGAAGGCAGCAGTGTAAAGATGGAAGCAGGAGGCTGTAACAGCTATCGCTGCGGCCAGCTTATACTGCCAGCCCTTGAGAACTCTACGGTTTCCTGTTTCAGGATCTTCCACAACAACTTTTTGAACATCGATCGCGCCAACTTTGCTTAATTCAGTTTCATTATGTATTTTTTCGGTCATCTATAAAACCTCCAGTTCCCTGATTAAGAGAGGTCTGCGAAGGGGCGGAATTTTCCGCTCCTCCGCAGAGGACAACCTACTTAACAGCGACTCCCTGTTCTTTCAGATACTTCGCCGCGCCCGGGTGGAAGGGGATAATGCCCACGCCGGCTTCTTTAGGAATAAAGTGCGCCGCGTGCGGGGTGACTTTCTTAATTTCTTCTCTCTTCTCTACAAATATTTTCAGACAGTCATAGGCAACCTGGTCGGACATTTTGCCGTTAACTACGAGGAAGTTGGCATCGGCAACTGTTTTGCAGGGAGCTGACTGCTTAGCGTATGAATTTTTGGCGATTGTGAAGGGAAGCAGGAAGGGATTATCCTTACAAACCTTTTTAATCACTTCATCGGGCAGAGGAATGAGTACGACATCGCGAACCGCGGCAATTTCCATAACTGCCGAGCCGGGAACTGCGAAGTTGAAGAACGCCGCATCGATATTTCCGTCTTTAAGTGCTGTTACAGCTTCCGGCTGGGAAAGCTGCTGCTTATTGATATCTTTGTCGGGGTTCCAGCCGGCGGCTTTAAGAATCATGATGGAAAGAAGCTGGTCTCCGCCGCCAGGTGCTCCTAGGGAGACTTTTTTGCCCTTAAGGTCGGCAAAAGTCTTAATGCCGGTCTTAGTAGTGGTGACAAGATGCTGCGGCGCCGCATACATATTCATCAATGTCAGAAGGGGAAGTTTACCGTCCTCTTTGAACGCCTCTGTTCCAGTGTATGCCTGATAAAGAGTTGAACCCATTGTCATACCTATCTGAGCCTTATTTGAGGCAACCAAGCGGCAGTTTTCTTTTGAAGCCGCTGTTGAGCGAGAAGTTGCTTTAATACCGACGTTTGCTTTTGTCAAAAGCTCCGCCATGACGCCGCCCAGCGGATAATACGTTCCGCCGACTCCGCCGGAACCGATAGTCACAAAGGTTGTAGCAGCAAACGTCATCGTGCTCAAAACAAAAACCATCGCCATTGCCAATGCCAAAATATTTCTTTTTTTCATTAAAAATTCATCTCCCTCCAAGATTTTTGAAAAATAATGTATTAAGATTCCCGCCCGTTAAGCGGGAGGCGAACCAAGAAAACCTAAGCTATGCCAACTTCGCGGCTGCGGCTGCCAATCCCGCCTCAAGCTTCATCAGCAGCTCATCAACCTGAGCTTCATTGATAACCAGCGGCGGCGCAAGCAGGAAATTATCTCCCGCCACCCCCTCTATCTGACCCGAGCCGGGATAGATAATCAATCCCTGTTCGATGCACTCTTTTGTCGCCAGAGCAGAAGCGCCCTGCTTCTTTTCAAAGGGAGCCTTGCTCGCCTTATCCTTAACCAGTTCAAAACCCCACATCAGACCTTTGCCGCGGACATCGCCGACGATTGGGTTCGCCGCGCCAATCTTCTTCAGACCTTCACCGAGTTTTTCGCCCATTTTGGCGGCGTTGGCGACCAAATCATGCTCCTTCATATACTTAAATACCGCAACAACAGCCGCCGCGCTCATTGGGTTGCCATTGTAAGTATGTCCGTGCATAAAAGCGCCGCTGCCGTTTTTGAGAGCTTCAACAATACTTGTCTTGGCGATAATTCCGCCCGTCGGCACATAACCCGCCGCCAAACCCTTGGCTGTGGCGATAATATCCGGTACAACGTCCCAATGATTAACGGCGAAATTCTTACCTGTTCTGCCGCAGCCAGTCATTACCTCATCTGCTATCAGCAAAATGTCATATTTTGTGCAAATTTCGCGCACCATCGGCCAATACTCATCGGGAGGAACAATCGCGCCCACAGTGGAACCCACCAGCGGTTCGGCGATAAAAGAGGTAATATACTGAGGCCCGATAACCTTTATCTGATGCTCCACATCTTTGGCGCAAAGACAGCCGCAGCTTGGATATTGAGCATGGAAGGGACAACGGTAGCAATAGGCCTCCGCTGCTTTGGGTGACTCTCTGAAAAGAGGCGCGAAAACTCTGCGTCGCTCCATTGAGCCGGCTATCGCCATCGTGCCTACTGTACTTCCGTGATAGGAATTCCAACGACCAAGCGTCAAATGCTTACTCGTTGACATACCGTCGCGTTCGACAAAATACTGACGAGCTAGCTTCAAAGCTGATTCTATGGCTTCACTGCCGCCGCTGACAAACCACACTTGGTCTAGATCTCCCGGTGCAGTCTCCGCCACCGCAGTCGCCGCCTCTTCCACAATATCGCTGTGCCAGCGGGAGGGGTGCGCGAATTCTAGCTTGCCGTACTGCTCTTTTACGGCTTCAATTATTTCAGGAACACAATGTCCGAGGTTGGAAATTAAAGCACCGCAGCAACCGTCAAGATATTTTTTCCCAGATTTATCATAAATATAAATGCCTTCGCCATGGTCCGCTTCCAAATACTTTGTCTTAAAGTTTCGTGGGAATGCGTGTTGAGTCATTGTAAAACCCCCTGTCTTTGAAGGAAAAAAATCATAATTTTACCTTGTCAAGCAATTCAAAACATGATACTCTATCAACTGCGCGCACAGTAGTGGAAACCCTCTGCAAAAGATATTTCAGGGATTGAAAACATGAAAACAGTTTTATTTTTTGAAGGATTTCCTTCAATATTTATATACTATATTATCCTTTTTTGTCAATACAGAACTTTCGTCTTTTTATGAATCTATAAAACAAAGGTATTTTTATAAATTTTTGTTAAGTCAAGAAGTCTCTTTGCAATTTCGCGGATAGATGATGTGGTATATTATCAATATGTTGATGACTTTTTGCGTTTTAAGAACATTAGGAGGAGCAAAATGAGTTGGATAGATGTAAAAAATAATGTAAAAGATTTACCTCCCGCTCAAAAACAAATCGCGGAATACATGCTCGAACACAAATCAGAATCAATTTTTATGACAGCGCGCCAACTCGGAGAAAATGCCGGATCCAGCGAGGCTTCAGCAATACGTCTGGCTTCGACTTTGGGACACGCCAACTTCCCCGACTTTATCAAGTCACTGCAAAACGAGGCGAAGGGACAGTTATCCACCATCGGCAGATTTCAGACACATAAGCTGCAAACCCAAACTGGCGGTCTGGTGGCTCACATTATTAATATGGAGCTGGAACAGGCCCGCGAAAGCGTCCCATCCGCAAATGACAACGCCATTAAAGAATTGGCAGCGATGATCTGCGCCGCACCGGCAGTCTATATCATCGGACTGAGGAGCGCCAAAAGTCTCGCGGTCTACATGGAGTTTTACCTCTCATGGTTCTTTCCCAAAATATTCATGCCCTCAAGCGACACACTGAACAACTATCTTGTAGCCGCCCCCAAGAACAGTCTGGTCATTGGCATCAGTTATCCGCGCTACACAAAACAAACGATTGAGTGTATTGCTCTCGCAAAAAAACGTAACTTCCGGACCGCCGCAATCACCGACTCGCTGTCAAGCCCTTTGGCGCAAGAGGCAGATATCAGCGTTGTCTCACCATGCGCTCACATCGCGCACATAGACTCGCTGCTGATTCCCCTAGGACTAATAAACGCGCTCTTGGTAGAAGTCGCAGACCATCTCGGAGCCAAGGCTCTTGCACGTTTGGAAGAGCTGGAAAACGATTGGGACTCGGGTGATGTTTATTGTTGATTTCATGACAAACCATCAAGAAACAAATTCCGCCACGGCTTTCATTCGTCCGCGGCGGAGTTTTTCTTGATATTATTAACGCACCTGTTCTTCCAGCTTTTTTCTTATTGAAAGAGAGGCCGGAGTCTTTCCCAATCCCCCGAAAGTACAACGCAGTTCCAGGGGCAGTTTGAGACCGATGTCATACATAGCGGCAATTGTCTGGTCCAGAGGGATAACCTTGTCATATCCCGCAAGCGCCATATTGGCGCTGGAGATGGCATTGGAACCTCCCATGATGTTCTTTCCGAGGCAAGGCACTTCCACTCTGTTGGCTACAGGGTCACAGGCAAGACCGGTAACGTTCTGCAAGGCTATAGAGGCGGCGTCAAGACACTCTTCCGCGGTTCCGCCCATCAGCTGCGCCACTCCGGCAGCGGCCATACCTGAACCGGCACCGCACTCCACCTGACAACCTGCCACTTCGGCGGCAAAAGTCGCCGATTCAGAGATGAATACACCTACTATCCCGGCAGCAAACATCGCTTTGGTAATCTCTTTTTGGGGCAGTCCCATATCGTGAGCCGCACCGATGATTGTCCCGGGAAGGCAGCCGCAGGAACCGGCGGTCGGTGCCGCGACAATCACCCCCATAGAGCTTTTGACTTCCATTACCGCGGTGATATATTTTATCACCCGATTGAGCAGAGGACAGGGAGTCAGTTTCTTGCCGCGCTCTCCCTCTTCAATCAGGTGCGACTGACGTCCGAGAATTCTGTCCCGATACTCAGTGCCCTTAAGCCCTTCCGCAATACAGTTTTCCATTATTGACACCAATTTCGTCATTTTCTCAAAGACTTCCGCTTCCGAGCAGCCTCCGCGTGTGCTCTCGTAAAGCACCGCCAGCTCCCACAGCTCTTTATCCTTAGAGCGCGCATATTCCAGAAGTTCGGCAGCGGAGAGGAAGGGAACGGTGCAGTTTGCACGGGAATGTGTGGGCAAAATGGGCGAAAGTGAGATAACTCCGGTTATACCGAAAACAGCACGCAACCGATCAATAGCTTCATATGATGGTTCGGCTGCGAATTTTGCCTGCAAAAGCCCGCGCCCCTCCTTTACATCTGTCAGGACAAAGTCGGGCGTGCCAAACTGCGCGGCAATAAAGTGCGATAGTTCTTCTAAGGAAATTACCGCAGTATCCGCCGTCACAAGCAGTTCATAAAAATCGCCGGCAATGCTGATTTTAAAACCATCGTAACCGATCAGCTCCACCATGCCTCCGCCGACAGAAATAGCATCCCATTTGTGCGCATTGCCGTCTTTGGTGAAGACCTCCATGCGATAATGGTTTGGATGCTCGGCTCCGTAATCGAGGATACGGAACTCCACCTCAACCCCCGCTTTTTCCGCCAAGCTCAGGTAATCTGCCACGCTGGGGTCGGTTACGGGCAGTCCGATGATGCCGCTGACAAAGCCCATGTCAGTACCATGTCCGTCATGAGACTCCGCCAAGGAACCGTTGACGTCAAAGTCACAAACCACGCGGGCAACCGCACCTCCCGCAGACTGGCGTATAAGCTCGGCGATCCGAGACGCCCCCGCGACATGAGAACTGGAAGGCCCCCTCATTATCGGCCCCAGTACATCGTTGAATATACTTGAAGGCAGTTTGTTCATGGCTAGATGTTGACTCCAATTCCCGCTTCGAGAGCTTTTTTATATACTTTGTGGGCGATAACGATGTCGAGTGTGGCAAAGCCTACTGTTTTCATCAAGGTGATTTGCTTTTTGTCGGTACGTCCTGTCTTTTTGCCCAGGACCAACTCTCCGAGTTCGCCGGTGATGGAATCTGTGCTGAACTTTCCTTCCGCCATGGGAATGAGAAATTCTCCCGCCTCCGCCATGATGGCCTCTCTGTTGTCAATAAAAATTTTATCCGCGCGGTTGACGATGTATTCATCAAGCTCGCGTTTGTGGGGCATAAAGGTACCTACGGCGTTTATGTGCGCGCCCTCTTTGACTCTGTGTCCATCAAATACAGGCTGCGGGCTGGTGGTGACGGTAGTGATGACATCAGCTCCGTCTGCCGCTGCGTCTGAGGAAGCGGCGGCGATGAGTTTGACACCGAACTTTTCCGCCATTGCGGAGACTCTTTTGATGTAAGCGGCAACTCGTTCCGGTGATAGGTCGTATATGCGGACTTCAGAGAGGTTTCTCGCTGTCAGCATCGCTTCCAGCTGGGCTTCTGCCTGTCCGCCGGTACCGAAGATGGCTCCTGCGGAAGCATCGGGGTTTGCCAGCAGTTTTGTCGCCAAGCCTGATACCGCGCCTGTTCTCATGCGAGTAAGTTCCGTGCCGTCAAGCAGTGCGTTGACGACGCCGGTTTCGGGGTCCGTGAGCAGCACTGTCGCCGAGACCGCAGGCAGACCGCTTTTTGCATTATCGGGATAGGTGGAGACAATTTTTATTCCCGCTTGAGGATAGCCTTTTATTAAGGCCGGCATAAAGGACGTAATGCCGTTTTCTTTGACGTTAAAGTTGATGCGAACTGGAAGCTCCGCTCCGTCTGAGCTCTGTATGGCAAAAGCGTCTCTGTCCGATTCAATGGCGTCTGCCATAGTGAAAATTTTACGAATTTCCGCTGCGCTGATAACAAGCATAAAAAAACCTCCGTTAAGATAAAGTAAAACGCCTCTTTAATAAATGCATTGGTTATTTAGGCGGGATTTTATTATTATAGCGCACTGACTGCATAATATGCGTAATTATGGTCACATAAGTAAGACGTTTTCAGGTAAAAAAAACGAGGACATGCTTGTTTGCAGCCGTCCTCGCCTCTTTTTATCTTCTTATCTTCTTTTAAGAAAACACTGATTAAAGAGCAATCCTTCAATAATAACCGGCGTACAGCCAAGTGATTATCATCAGAGATCCGAAATCTATGTTTTCGTACGACTAGCGCAGGTTCTTCTCCGAATTTGCAGATCGCATAAGCAGAAAGCCAAAACGAAGGTTGTCCGTTTTGTGCAACCCGCTTAGTTTCTTCATCAAGCAGGCTAGCCGCATATAATCAGCGCTCCACTGAATTTTTAGATCGAATCCAGCTCCTGCTGCGTAACTACCTCCACCCCATTTTCTGTAAGTACGTTGATTGCCTTCAGTGTGTCTTTTTCGCCGACGTGAAATATTGTGTACGCTCCGTCTTTCTTTTTTGAGGTAAAAGCGTAGGTGTATTCCAAGTTGATGTCGTTTTTTTCGAGTACAGCAAGT
>RRZU010876320.1_pt1 | contig 41384 bp, 41 predicted proteins | sample 2165561 | NCBI WGS metagenome assembly RRZU01 (sample SAMN10456909, study PRJNA506462) | wastewater metagenome | isolation source: wastewater sludge | place: USA: Moscow, Idaho | reverse complement strand
TTCTATTTTTTCTTTTTTTTGCTCTGCACATCAAAATAAACTGCAAGTATTATTACCAGCCCTTTTACTATTAACTGATAAAAATATGTTATATTCAAAAGATTCATTCCGTTATTGATAACCCCTATTATTATAGCCCCTATAAATGTTCCTGTTATCGTACCGTATCCTCCGCTGAGACTGGTACCTCCCAATACTGCCGCTGCTATAGCATCCAGCTCATATCCGTTTGCCGAGTTCGGCTGTCCTGAATAAAGTCTTGACGCCAGAATTATTCCGCTTAATGAAGCAAGCAAACCAATAAGCATATAGATGTAAACCTTGACTTTTTTTACATTTATACCGGAATACAGTGCCGCTTCCTCATTACCTCCTATAATGTAAGCCTGTCTCCCAAACTTTGTTTTCCCCAGAATTATATTCATAATAATAAATACTACTATTAATATAACAATAGGAAATGGTATGCCGAATAGCTTTTCATTTCCCAGATAGAGAAATTTTTCATTTGCTATCTGTACTGGTCCTCCCCCGGTCAATATATATGCAATCCCCCTGAATATTCCCATTGTGGCAACAGTTACTATAAATGCCGGAATTTCTGCCTTTGAAATCAGAAATCCGTTTATGAATCCCAGAATAACACCCATAAGCAGACATAATGCCAATGCCAGTGCAAACGGAACCTTCAGATTAAGCAGCAATGCTGCCGATGTTCCTGATAATGCTATGATCGAACCTATAGAAAGATCAATCCCAGCTATTATCAGGGCAAATGTCATTCCAAAAGCACTTATTGCTATTATTGATACCTGTAAAATTATATTCAGTATATTGTTAAATTCTCTAAAACTCGGTGATAAGAAAGAAAATACAGCTATAAGAGCAATTAATCCGATTAATATTCCTCCGTACATCTTAAATATTTTTTTAAAATTTATCATTTCCATCTAAGTTTACACCTCCTGTTGAATATCTCATTATTTCCTCCTGAGTTGTCAGCTCCGGATTCAGCTCTTTTACTATTTTTTTCTCTCTCATTACAAAAAGCCTGTCACTCATAAACAATACCTCGGATAACTCTGAAGATATCATTATTATCCCTACACCTTCACTTGCCAGTCTTCTCATTATTTCATATATTTCGTGTTTGGCTCCTACATCTATTCCCCTTGTAGGCTCATCCAGAATCAATATATCCGGTTTAGTCTCCAGCCATTTTGCCAGTATTACCTTCTGCTGGTTTCCTCCGCTCAGGTTTCTTATGTGCTGGTCACTGCCCGACGTTTTTATTCTCAGATTTTTTATTTCAGTCTTGGCAATTCCTTCTTCCTTTTTATTATCAATCAGCTTTAGCCTGCCTATTATGTTATCTATTGTAGCCATGGTAATATTCACCTTTACATCATTATCCAGCACTACTCCTTCTTCTCTTCTGTTTTCTGTAATAAATGCTATTTTATTTTTTATGGCGTCTTCCGGTGATTTTATATTTACTTTTTTATTATTTATAAAAATCTGTCCGTTATCCAAAGAAGCAACACCGAATATTGCCTTTGCCACATCACTTCTTCCGGCTCCCACGAGACCAAAGAAACCGACTATTTCTCCTTTTTTTATATCAAAGCTTATGTCTTCAAAATAGTCCTTCTTTGATAGTGACTCCACTCTCAGGACAGCTTCATTTCCTGTTTGATAGTCTTTTTTAGGATAAATATCTTTCATTTCCCGTCCTACCATCATTTTTATAAGCCCGTCAATATCTGCCTTTTCTCTCGGAACAGTTCCGATATATTCCCCGTCTCTCATTACTGTTATATTATCAGATATTCTCAAGAGCTCATCCATTCTGTGCGATATATAAATTATTGATACCCCGTCTTTTTTCAGCTTATCTATAATTTCGAAAAGTTTTTCTGATTCTTTCAGACTGAGAGAAGAAGTGGGTTCGTCCATAATTATTATATCAGCTTTAAATGCCACTGCTTTGGCTATTTCGATCATTTGTCTCTCGGAAATACTAAGATCCTGTACCAAAACCGACGGCTCCATATCTACATCAAGATATTCCAGTATTTCCTTACTTTTTTTTGTCATTTCCTTATAATTAACAAAAAGATTATTCATCGGCTCCCTGTTTGCAAAAATATTTTCTGATATGCTCATATTGGGACACAGACTTAGTTCCTGATATATTATGCTTATTCCGAGACTCTGTGATTCTTTAGGATTTTTTATATCAGTTTTTTTCCCTTTTAAAATTATTTCACCTTCATCAGGGGTATAAACCCCTGATAAAATCTTCATAAGTGTAGACTTCCCGGCTCCATTTTCCCCAAGCAAAGTATGTACCTCACCCTTTGCAAGCTTTAAATCTACATTTGATAATGCCGTGACACCGCTAAATCTTTTTGTAATACCCTTCATTTCCAAAATGTATTCCATTCAGGACAGCCTCCGTTACAATTTATTTTTTTTCTCCCTCTTTTGTAAAAATTCCTGGTGTTACAGGTATATTTTTCTCCACCTGCTCGCCTTTTAAAATTTTCAGAGTAGTATCTACTGCTATTTTTCCCATATCCTCAGGATATTGTGTTATTACTGCCGCAAATGATTTTTCTTTTGTTACTGCATCTCTTGCTTCCTGCATCCCATCGAATCCTATTACTTTTATCTGGTCTTCTTTACCAGCTGATTTTACTGCTGCTACTGCTGCAAGAGCCGCATCATCACCAAAACCAAATATTCCTCCCAGATTTTTATTTGCCTGAATCATATTCTGTGCTGCTGTAAGAGCTTCCGGTCTTGTAATCCCTGCCTGTATAGCTACTATTTTTATATCTGGATATTTAGCTATTACTTCTTTAAATCCTTCTATTCTCTGTACCACTGAATCTACTGTAGGATATTCTATGACTGCCACTTCACCTTTACCGTTAAGTAGTCTTGCCATTTCTTCACCGGCTATTTTTCCTCCTGTATAGTTGTCTGTAGCCACATGAGCTGCCACATCTACGCCTATAGCAGGAACATCTACTGTTATTACTGGGATATTAGCCGCTTCTGCTTTCTTTACCGCAGCAAGAACTCCTTTAGAATCCACCGGACTGATAATGATAGCATCTACTTTTTTTGTAATGAAATCTTCTATATCCGAAATCTGTTTATTCAGATCCTGATTTGCTATTGAAACATTTAATTTTACATTCTGTGCCGCTGCTTCTTTTTCAATGGCATCCTTCAGACTAAGGTAAAAAGGATGCTGCTGTGTCAGAAGTGACACTCCTATTGTATAAGTCTTTTCACCTGTTTCTGTTGGTTTATCCTCTGTTTTACCGGCAGCCTGGTCCTTTGACCCGCATGAAAAGATAAACAACATTGTTACTAACACTAATAAAATTTTTTTCATATTATTTTCCTCCTGTTTTTATTTCAATTTTTTTATAGATTCTGTTATCACCAATTTTGTATCAAGTATTTTTACGTTACTTTTTCCGGAACTTCCGTTATTTGTTTCTTCAAGAATACTTTTGGCAGCCTCTGTTCCTATAAGCTGTGTGGGCTGATATATAACCGATATCTGCGGCTTTATCATCTTGAAAAGATCACTCTGGTCATATCCCAGAAGCGATATATCCTCTCCTATTTTCAGACCTTCGTCATACATATACCTCAGACAGCCGAGAGTCGTCTTATAGTTTGTGGCAAATATAGCTGTCGGCTTTTCTTTCATGCTCATCAATTCTTTAATTGCCCTGTATCCTTCTATTTCCGTATAATCTGTATATTTAACATAATCATTGTCCAGCTTGATACTCTCTTCTTTAAGTGCCATTTTATAGCCTTCAAATCTGTTTTTGGCAGTGTAAACTGTTTTAGGACCGTTTATTATACCTATTTTAGTATGTCCTCTTTTTATGATCTCTGAAACTCCCTCATAACTCCCCGTAACATTGTCACAGACTACTGCATTTAACGATACTCTGTCAAATATCCTGTCTATGAGAACAAGTGGGATGTTGTTCTTTTCAAATTCTTTTATGTGTTTATATATACTTGAGGTAGGCATCAAAATAATTCCGTCTACCTTTTTCTTCCTTAAAAAGTCTAATTTTTCGCTCTCAATATTCCATTGATTCTGTGAACTGCATATTATTGTACTGAAATTCTGTTCATTCAGCACTGTTTCTATTCCCTCTATTACCTGAGTCACGAAAATATCTCCTATATCCGGTACAAGAACACCTATAGAATTGGTCTTCTTGCTTCGCAGCCCCTGTGCAAGATAGTTTGTTTCAAAATTTAATTTTTTTATCGCCTCCTCTATATGTTTTTTATTCTTTTCTTTTACAGAAAATCCATTAATGTACCTCGATACTGTTCCTATAGAGACTCCAGCCATTTTAGCAACTTCCTTAATAGTAGATTTTCCCATGATTTCTCCTTTTTTGAAACGTTTCAATTTTTTTAAAAAAATAAAAAGAGAATATTTTCTTGTTATCTTTCAAACAAAACCTTTATATAATAGGTTTTTATTCTTTTTCTTTTTTGTTTTTTTAAAACGTTTCAATTTTTATATTATAATATACCTCGTTTTTTTTTAAAGTCAAATTTTTTTTACAGATTATTTTTCTCTATAGTGAAAAATACCTTTAATATACTGTAATTTTATTATATTATTTTTTTTGCACAAAAAAAACGGAGATATTTTTTTCCTATCTCCGAAATTATTTTAAAAAGAATTCATTATTTTATTCCCAGTTCCAAGCATTTCTGTTTTACCTGTCACTCCCCTATAATATATGAATCCAACAATACTCCGCTTACATTTTTTATTCCTGTCAGTTCTGTTACTTCACCATTGTACATATCTGAAATAAAATAATATTTTTTAACTGCTGAATTATAAAATAAATTTCCGCTTATATTTTCTGTAGAATCCAGCAATTTTATTTTTTCATTTTTTATTTCACTAAACTGCCATCCGGTAGTATCTCCGCTGTACAGATAATAACCATTTTTATCACTTGCTATCTTATTATTATATCTGTCATTATATATCAGCCTGAATGTATCACTGTCATATTTTTGCTCCGTAATTCCGTATATCGGGGATATAAGATATATTTTTTTACCGTTTCTAAATAAATTCCCATTATCCAGCCACTCAAAATCCTCGGACTTAGCTGTTTTCACATCCAGATACGGATCATAATAATAGCTTTCATCATCCAGAATCCATTCTGTATATTTTGCATTTACCGGTATATTTCGTTTTTCTATCTTTATCTCCGGCTCATATTCACGAAATATATAAGTCTGATTCTCATCCTTAAAAATCGTTTTTCCTATAACCTCTGCTTTTCCCTGCAAAGCTGTACTGCTTATTTTTTTTCCTTTGTAATATATCCCGTCTTTGCTGTAGCCGATTACAAAAACCTCAGGCTCTGGATTCCACAGCTTCAGCAGCCGAAAACCTTCTGTATCTTTTATTTTAAGTGCCTTGTTTTTATAGTATATATTCTTTCTGTCCCTGGCATAATTTTCATCTAATACCTGAAAAGTTTTTTCATCCGCACCTTTTATTTTCAGAAATTTCGATTGTGCTGAAAAATACTCATAAACATAAGAATATATCCCGTTTTTATCTTTAAAATAATTATTTCCAATCTGCTTTATACTTGCTGTATCTATATTTCCGATATTTACTCTCTCTTCCTCTGAAAAAGAATCCGGGCTGTCTGTATGATACATTTTTTCGTTTTTCAAAATCAGATATCCCGAATATTTTCCGGGAATTATATTTTCATCCAGTCCGCCAAAAATTTTCAAATTTTTCAAAATTACATATGGATTATCTGTATCATAAGTACGAACGGCATAACTGCCCTCAGGCTCGCTTGTCCACACTTCATCAGATATTTTTTCCTTTAAAATATACATTGTTGAACTCATAACCGCGGCTTTATATTTTTCCCCCTCAGCTGCATTTTCTTTTCCATTTATATAGAATTTTCCGCCGTTTTCCAGCATATTCCTTTCTTTGACAGCATGCGTCTTTTCACTTTTCCCAAGATTCAAAACTGTGCCGTCTTTTCCCACATAATATACATTTTCTGACAAACTGCTCCATATGCATACTATAAATGCTAAAAAAATATATCCCTTTTTCATTAATCCTCCTTTTTATCCTCTGAATTTTCTTAAGTGCTCTGCTCCTTCTTTGCTCCAAATCCGAGCTTAGTTTCTGAAACTATAACAGAAATCAGAATAAGTGCTGCTCCCGCTATTGCCTTTGGCGTTAATACTTCATGCAGTATCAGAAATGACAAAACAGGTGCAAATAATGATTCAGTACATAATAATATCGAAGCTCTTGCAGGTGTTGTGTACTGCTGACAGGTAGTCTGAAGCAGAAAGCATATTCCCGTGGAAAAAATCCCAAGATATAATACTGCCAAAAACTGTGTCTGTGTTACATTTAATGTTATACTTCCGTTGAATACACATGTAATAAATGAAAACACAGTCATAGTATACATCTGAACCAGATTCAGCCTTATTGCATCTACTTTTTTTGACAGTATCCCGGTAAATGTTATATGACAGGCAAAAAACACAGCACAAATCATTGTAAGTATATCCCCTTTATTGAGAGAAAAATCTGTTCCTGTCAGACTGAGCAGGCCGATCCCGCATAAACACAGTACAGCTGATAAAACAGCAAATATATCAGGTCTTTTTTTATAAAACATCCAGTATAAATACGGCACTAAAACTACATTTATCGCTGTAAGAAAAGCATTTTTAGATGCTGTCGTATACACCAGACCCACAGTCTGAAACGAAAAGCCGAGATATAAAAAAACTCCCAGCAGAACTCCAGCCAAAACCTCTCTTCTTGTTACATTGCGCAGCTCTCTGAAAAAGATCACGCTTATAAATATTGATGCAAAAGCCGCCCGCAGAAACATCATATAATACGGTGTAATTCCGCCGTCCAAACCTATTTTAGTCGCTGTAAACCCTGTTCCCCAAATAAAACCTACCAATAACAGCCCTAAATCAGCTGAATACTTTTTCATAGTTCTCCATTCTGTAAAATATCATGTTGTTATTTGATACTTACTCTAAATAAATTATACTCTTATATAAATTTTCTATTTTATCAGGCTTTCACCATCATGAAACTTTCTGTATACATCACTTTTCAAATATTCATTTTCCACATGTCCGTTATTTTCCTCAAGATATTTCAGAACAAAATCTCTTATATATTTTATCTCTTTTATATTTTTTATAATATCAGTAAGCAGGAGGTCTGATACACCGCTTTGTTTTGTACCGAATATCTCTCCCGAGTTTCTCAGCTTCAGGTCTTCCTCTGCTATTTTGAAGCCGTCTATGGTATTTTCCATTATTTCCAGACGTTTTTCCGATATCTCATTAATGGTTTCCGATTCCAGAAAGCAGTAAGACCTGTATTCCCCTCTCCCTACACGGCCTCTGAGCTGATGCAGAGAAGAAAGACCGAATCTCTGTGCGTCTCTTATTACCATTATCGTGGCATTAGGCACATTCACCCCTACTTCTATTACAGTAGTAGATACCAGTATATTCAGGTTTCCTTTTCTGAATTTTTCCATTACTTCCTGTTTATCTTTATTTTTCATTCTTCCATGAATCAAGGCTATCTCCATCCCCTTAAAAATTTCCGAATATTCTTCAAATGTGCTTTCCGCAGACTTTACATTAAGAGTCTCACTCTCTTCTATCAAAGGTGAAACAACATATACCTGTCTTCCTTCCCTGATTTTCTCCTTTATAAAGTCATACATTTTATTTTTTTCTTCCTGATCCTTTATCCATTTTGTCTTTATCTGTTTTCTTCCCGCAGGAAGCTCGTCAATAACAGAAACATCCAGATCTCCGTAAATAGTAAGCGCAAGAGAACGCGGTATAGGAGTGGCACTCATAACTATAAGATTGGCGAGCTCGCCCTTATCTCTCAGCAGCTTTCTCTGTACTACCCCGAATCTATGCTGTTCATCTATTATTATCAGTCCCAGACTGTGAAATACTATATCATTTTCTATAAGTGCGTGTGTTCCTATGACTATATCCACAAGTCCTGCTTCTATTTCTTTCAAAAGCTTTTCTCTTTTTTTGCCTTTAACACTTCCTGTAAGCAGCTCTACACGGACATTAAGATTGTTAAATTCATCCACTATTCCAAGATAATGCTGTGTAGCCAGTATTTCAGTAGGGGCCATTATCGCTCCTTGATAGTTATTTTCTACCATGTATAAAAGCATAATCAATGATACTATGGTTTTTCCCGAGCCTACATCACCCTGTATCAGCCTGTTTAGTATCTTTCCTTTTACCAGCTCATTATAAATTTCTTTAATTACTTTTTTCTGTGCTCTTGTCAGCTCATAAGGAAGCTCCCTTATGAACTGCTTTACCAGCTCTTTATTATTTTCTATTTTATATAATCCCTTATTAGCCTTATCCACTTCAAAGCGGCTTTGAAGTATACCCATTTCCAGCAGAAAAATTTCTTCCAGCATAAATCTTCGCAGTGCTTTTTGTTTCAGCTGTTCATTTTCCGGGAAATGAACATTAATTACAGCATCTTTTCTGGGAAGAAGCCCTTCTTTCTTCATAAGTTCATCAGGCAGATTCTCTTCAAGCAGATAACCGAAATTCAATATAGCCTCATGTATTATCTTTCTTAAGTCTCCTTGTTTCAAAGAAGAAGTAGATGAATATATAGGCAGAATCTGATTTCCGGGAAGCAGTGAAGCCACACTTACATTTTTGTACTCAGGATTGACTATCTGCATTCTCATCCCTTTTTTTGCCTTTCCGTAAACAATCATTTCATCGCCGATTTTTATGTTTTTTTGTACAAATCTGTTATTAAACCATGTGAGCTCTATTACTCCTGTATCATCACCAAGCCAGGCACGATACATATATCTTCCGCCTTTTATGTAGTTATTCGAGGCTTTTAATATTTTTCCCTTCAAAACTACAAATTCATCAGGCAAAACCTCACTTATATTCTTACTGTTGCTTCTGTCTTCATAGGCCCTCGGAAAAAAATAAAGAAGATCGTATAATGTACGCACATTTAATTTATTCAATTTAGAAACATTAGCTTTTCCAAGTCCTTTTATTTTTAATTCGTCTAAATTTTTAAACAATAAATTATATGTCATTATTCTCTCCTTTTTATTATTTTAAAAACTCTCTAAGAACCTTTCCGTTATTAGAGAGTCTGTATTTTATTTGAATTCTTTTTCCAGATAAAATGTCACATAATTAGAGCCGCCGTGTACTCCGTTTATCAGACCGAAAATACCTGATCTGTGCGATATTCCCACACCGCCGTAAAAATCATCAAGCGGTTCTATTCTTGTGATATCTCTCAGATTTACTGCTATTCCGAACTCCAGATAATTCAGGAAATTTGAATGAGACTTGCCCTCAAAATCCAGATTTTCCTTTTCCAGATAAGGTATCTGATTGGCATAGGATAATCCTTCCAGTACATATACCTTAGTTCTTACATATTTAGACCACGGAAACTTTTTCCATGTGAACTTTACACCTGCATTATACTGAAAAAAATCATCCTGATAATTATTCTCCAGATGATATATCAGTCCCGCCTGAGCACTGATATCCAGTGACCCGTTCCATATATTAGTCCACAGATATTTTTCTCCCGATAAACCTACCAGTGATGTTCCTGCCGGATCCCTGTTATAATCCCAATCTAAGACCAGATTTTGAAGTGTTGACTTATAACCGTTTCCATACATTAATTTAACTCCGTATTTTGGTTCATCCGGTTCAAATCCAGAATCCGAAAATGAAACCAAAAAAGCTAAAAAAAATAATCCAATGATTACTTTTTTCATTTCTCCTCCTTTTTATTGCCCTTTTAATATTTTTTAAGCATCCAGTTCTGCCATAATCTCGTCTGCTATATCAAAATTACTGTATATCTCCTGTACATCCTCATTTTCTTCCAGATCGTCATACAGCTTCATTAATTTTTTAGCTGTTTCAAGATCAGTAATCTCTATTTCAGTAGCGGGATGCATAGTTACCTCACCCTCTTCATAAATCAGTTTATTAGTGTCAAACGCTTCTTTTACTGTATCAAAATCATTGGTATCTGTTATTACCAGCCATGCTTCTGATTTTTCCACTACGTCTTCTGCTCCGGCATCTAACGCAGTTTCCATTAATACATCTTCATCTATTCCGTCTTTTTTAAATTCAAAAATACCTTTTCTGTCAAATAAAAAAGATACCGAGCCAGTTTCACCTAAATTTCCGTCATTTCTAGAGAAATTCATTCTTACTGTAGATGCAGATCTGTTTTTATTATCTGTAACTACATCTACTAAAAAAGCCACTCCTCCCGGTCCGTATCCTTCATATCTGATTTCCTGATAATCTACGCCTTCGAGCTCGCCTGTTCCTTTTTTTATAGCTCTTTCCATATTATCTTTAGGCATATTTGCTGCTTTTGCCTTATCTACTGCCAGTCTCAGTCTTGGATTAAATCCTATGTCTCCTCCTCCAAGTTTAGCTGCTATAGTTAATTCTTTTCCGATTCTTGTAAAAACCTTGGCTCTCTGGGCGTCCTGTCTCCCTTTTCTATGTTTTATATTAGCCCATTTACTATGTCCTGCCACAAAAATTACCTCCACATTTTTTGAATATTATACCATATTTATAATTCTTTGAAAAGATTTCATACACCTGAAAATTAACTGAAAGGAATTTTTCAGTTAATTTCAGACAAAAATATACTGTTAATTATTCTATTAAAATTTTTTCTTTTCCCAGTTTTCCTTGCCAAGCTCCTGCCCTGCCGCAGCTTCTATCTCATCGGCCTTTTCTTTGTTTCCTTCTTCTATATTTATTTTATACAGATAAGCATAGGCATCTCCCAGATAGTCCAGACTCTGATTTTTTTGATACATAGGCACTACCTTTTCCAGATATTTCAGAGCCTGCTTATTATCTCTTTTATAATAATAGTTTACTCCTGCGCCGAAGTAGTTCTCCGCTTCATCAGGATCGGCTTTCAAGCCTTTAAGATTATGCTTTAAAGCTTCATCAAAATTCTTTTCCTCATAATAAAAATTTGCCAGCTGACTGTAAAAATATCCCTGAGCCAGTCCTTTTGAAACAGAATCATTAAGAAACTTTCTTGCCTTATCTCTTTCGCCTTTGTCCAGATATGTGAAATAAAGCATTCTTGCAGCCTTATCAGCTTTATCTTTTGCTTCTGCTTTCGTATAAAGTGCAATCGCCTTTTCAAAATTTTTCTCTGCTTTATCATATTCACCCATATCCGAGTATATAGCTCCGGCACCATAAAAATTCCCGCCCATTCCAGGATCCTTTTCACTTCCTTTTACATAAGTTTTCAAAGCCAGATCAGTTTTCCCCTGAATACTCTGCAGATAGCCGAGTTCATTATAAGCATAGCCTTCATTCGGATTTATTTCCAATGCTTTATTTAATACAGCCTCAGCTTTTTCATAATCCTTTTCCTCTATATAATAATAACCCATTTTAGCTGTATAATACGCTTTGTTCTGCGGGTCGGTCCTTCCCATCTTTTCGAGATACTTTATTGTTTCTTCTATACCCGAATCCTGATAAATTTTCAAATCATCAGGCAGTTTCTCCTCGCTCTTTAAATTATTACAAGATAATACCGTGCATACCAACAGCATAATTAAAAATATTTTTTTCATATTTCTCTCCTTTATTTTGATTTTCTCTATATTTATAACTTATTTTTTCTTTCTTTCCCATTCCATACTGCCCAGATCATTTCTTGCAGCCTTTTCTACTTCGGCGGCCTTTTCCCCGTCATTATTTTCTATGACAGTTTTATATAAAAAAGCATATGTTTCACCCAGATATTCCTTATTATCAGTTTCACGATAAAGCCTTGCCGCCTCTTCAAAATATTTCGCGGCATTATCCAAGTCTCCTTTATAATAATAGCTTATCCCTGCTCCGAAATAATTTTCCATACTGTAAGAATCAGCCTTTATTCCCTCAAGATTATACTTTAAGGCATCGCTGAATCTTCTTTCCTTTATATAAAAAGCTGCCAGATGAGAACAGAAGGTAGCCTTATTAATATTATTTCCTATTGACGTTTTCAGGAATTCTTCAAGCTCATCCTTTGTTCCCGAATAATTTTTCACATAATAAATTCCGTCATATGCACGCTCCACACCTGTATTATTTCCCTCTTCACCGTATAGTTCCACAGCTTTCTTTAAGTATTCCTCCGACTCTTTATATTTTTTTGTTTCATAATACAAAACTCCTGCGAGATAATAAGTATCTGCATTTTCAGGCTCATTTCTCATTCCTATATGTACATACCTGATGGCAGCCCTGCTCATTCCCTTGGAATAATAAAGTTCAGAAAGCTTTTTGGAAAAAACGTTTTTATGAATATCTCTTTCTATCGCTCTTTTCAAAAATCTTTCCAGTTTTCCGTCATCACCGATAGAATTATATGTATAATACAGTAATATTGCCGCCCTGTTAAGCTCGTCCCGTTTATTCGCCATTTTATACATATTAACTGCTCTTTCCAGATATTCAGCGGCTTTTTCATAGCTGCCAAGATCAAAATATGCTGCCCCGGCACCAAAAAATATATCAGGATATTTCTCTTTTAACCTTGTTCCTTTCAGATAATATTCCAGTGCCTCTTTATTTCTTCCCTGCAGACTGTAAAGAGTTCCTATCTTAATATAAACCTCTTCCATTTCTTTATCTTCCGAAAGTGCTTTTTTCAACATTCTTTCAGCATTTCCATAGTCCTTTTCCTCATAGTAATAATATCCCATTTTTGCGTGATAAAGAGCTTTTTTCGCGCTTTCTATTTCTGCCATATTTTCCAGATATTTTAAAGTTTCATTTATTCCCTTGGAATAATACATATCATAATCATAATCCGTGATACGTACCAGCGGTCCGCTGTTATACCATGATGCTGTCCCTAAAAAAAATAATACCAATAATAATTTTTTCATCAGCTCCTCCTCCGCTTTTTTATCAATTATATCATAATTTTTAGTATTTTTGGGTATCATATTGAATTTTATTACAAAATAAAATTTTAGCTGTATAAATTCTTTTATTGATTTAAAATAGATTTTTTATTATAAAAGAGTCAGCAGCCAAAAAATGATTTTGACACTGACTCATATATTTTATAATAGTCTAAAATTTATAATTTTTTCCCGTAAGGCTTAAACTTCTCAAGAAATTCGTCCATTTCCTCTGATTTCAGCGGAATCGGCTCTCCCACACATTTTGCTTTATAGTATAATTCCGCCACAAATTCTGTTTCTTCCGCTGTATCAAAAGCATACTCCACTGTTCCGCCTATTGCAAGCAGTCCGTGATTGGCAAGAAGACAAGCGTTTCTGTCTTCCATTGCTTTAAGCGCCGCCTGTGCAAGCTCCTCTGTACCAAATAATTCATAAGGCGCACATCTTACATTTTTCCCTGCATATCCTATCAGATAATGAACAGGCTCTATTTCCCAGTGCAGTGTTGCCAGCACTCCTGAATATGTCGAATGTGCATGTACCACTGCTCCTACATCATCTCTGTCTCTGTAAAATACCCTGTGCATAAAATACTCGCTTGAAGGCTTTTTATCCCCGTCTACCTGTTTTCCGTATAAATCAAGTACTGCCACATTTTCCGGCTTTGTCTCAAAATAATCTATTCCGCTGGGACTTATTGCCATCAGCCCCTCTTCCTTATTATAAATACTTATATTCCCCCCTGTTCCTTTAGTCAGACCGTGTGTTATCAGTTTTTTTCCGTATTCCACTATAAGTTCTCTTTCTTTTTGTAAAATCATATTTATATTCTCCTTCTATAATTTAAAATTTTCGGCTGTTTTTCGGTTTATTATCATATCCAGCTTTCCGTTATTAAAAAATTCATTCATTTCATTCACAAGAAGCTTAGGTGCTTTTGGTATTGCATCTACAGTATCTCCGGCTATGTGTGTAGTCAGGGTAACATTATCCAGCTTCAATATAGGATGATTCTCTGGAATCGGCTCTTCCCAGAATACATCTATTGCGGCTCCGGCTATTTTCTTTTTAGCGAGAACCTCTACAAGTGCTTTCTCATCAAGTATTCCTGCTCTCGCTGTATTTATAAGATATGCGCTTTCCTTCATGAGCGATAATAACCCCATATTGACAAAATTCCTTGTTTCATCTGTAAGTCTTATATGAAGTGATATAATATCAGAATTTCTGAATAAATCCTCCAGCGGTACAAGCTCTATATCTCCAAGCCCGTCTTTTTCCAAATCCTCCTTATTTATAAACGGATCATGAGCTTTTACTTTTATTCCGAGCTTTATTAGTTTTCCCGCTACTATCTTTCCTATATAGCCCATGCCGAGCAGACCAACCTGAAGCTCTGAAAGTGTAGTAACATATCTGCTGTTTGGAAATGACTTTCTCCATCCACCGTTTATTATAGATACATGACTTCTTGTTATATTTCTGCATTCACTGTAAATAAGTCCCAGTGTAAATTCTGCCACAGGCTCTGCATTTCTTATCACATGAAGCACGGGTATATTTTTTTCAGTGGCGGCCTCTATGTCTATATGCTCTACTCCTCCCCTGCATGTTCCTATAAGTTTAAGATTTACCGCCTTGTCCAGCGTCGCCTTTGACACAGGGGCAAAGTGCACCATTAAGATATCCGCATCTTTTAGCTCATTTGTTATTTCCTCTGAAAGCTTCCTTGCTTCCGGACCGTTTTTTTCAAGATCCAGTATTACCTCCTGAAATTCTTCTTTTGTTTTCATTTCCCAGTCGAATTTCACGATCTCTTTATCATGTCCGGGAAATAATCTTTCTGCCTGCTTTTCCATATAATCAGAACTTACAAGAGTATCTCCCACTACTACAATTTTCATCTCTCCTCCTTAATTTTTTGTATTATAAAATTGTTGTTGTTTATTCCAAAGCAACTTCGCCGCTTTCTTTTTCAGCAGCTCTTTCCAGATAATCGTGTACTCTCTCTCTGTTCTTCTGAAAAATAAAATAAAGCACAAAGTAAAGTAATATAACCCCGCCTATTATTAAGAAATTTCCTGACAGAAAGGCAAAAAACAAAAGTCCCATTACCGGATGTCCTATTACTGCAAAACTTGTTATTAATGCAGCTCCCGCCGGTATGCTTACTCCTGTACTCAAAGCTACCTCTGTAAATATCGGGGCTACTGCCGAACAAGTATACAGAGCTATTGCATACCATATTCCCCCTGATATGACACTCTTGAAAATATTTCCGTTTCCTACGCATATTATCAGTTCCACCATATAAGGAAGTGCTATTAAATCCACCATAGGCAGAGTTTTATTCCCGGGAAGCAGAAATGAAGCTGCGAGTATTATAGGTATTAACATTATTCCTGTAATTAATGTAGCAGGCTCTCCGTATCCCGCCGCATCATTTATGGCAAGATACCATTCTCTTGATTTTCCGCCGGCTTTAGCTGTTCCTCTTGAAGCTTCAGTCAAAATCTGGAATGCTGATGCAAATATTCCCGCTACTTTCGGGAAAATAGCCAAAACTGCCGCCGTACTTATTCCCACTGTTGCTATCTCTCCCCAGGAAGCCAGCTGTCCCAAATCCTTCAGATTTCCGAGAATTCCAAGAAAAAGTCCCAGAATCAGCCCTAAAAACATAGGTTCTCCAAGCAGACCAAGCCTTTTTTTCAGATTTTCCGGATCAAGCTTTATTTTATTCGCTCCGAGTTTGTTTAATACCCAGTCCATAGCTATTGCATAAGGCACAGACTCTATATGGTGCGGCGCCGTTATTGTACAATTCGGGTATCCGTAATATTTTGACCATCTCTTCTGAACTACCTCGGCTAGGAGTAATGTATAAAGATTCATTACAAGCATACATCCAAGTGACAGCCACAGGTTTCCCGTTACAAAGTAAAGCATCGAACCCCACAGCATATATGAATAATTATTCCAGAGATCTCCCGGCATGAATATATTTGTCCATTTCAAAAGAAACAGTACTGCCTGAAATAAAAGACCGAGTCCCACAAAGATCATTCCTATCTTGGTAGAATATCCTACTATTGCCGAAGCCTGCCATCCCGTATCTATAACCGGAAGATTGATTCCTGTTATATCTACCATTTTCTGTACCGTAGGTACTATAACAGGAATATAAGCCCCTATAAGCATATTAAATCCCGTAAGACCCACACCTGCAAGCAATGCGGAATTAAATGCTTTTTTGACATTTACTTTCATTATCAGTGCTATTATAAATAAAACAGCCGGAACAAATATTGCAGGTCCAAAGGTGTCAAAAATACTTTTCAAAGTCTGAAAAAACATAAAAATCCTCCCTATCCTTTAGAATTCAAAATTGTCAATACTTCCTCGATAAACTCCTCTTCGCCGAAACCTGTAAGAAATCCCATCGCACTTACTATCGGAACCCCGTAGACATCTTTAATCGGACATGTGTATGCAATAAAATCAAAGCTTCCCGAACCAAGAGCTGTTTCTATTCCTCCGGGATTCACTTCCGTAGCATTTACATTAAAACCGTGTTTCCCTAAATGCTCTTTTATTTTTGCCGATAACATTGAAGATGTTACAGTACCGGAACCGCATACTGATAAAACATTAATTTTGGCCATGATTCTCACTCCTTTTATTTTATTTCATTTAAAAAACCCAGTAATCCGTAAACTTCATCTATAGAAGCAGCATTCTTTATATTAAGCAATAACTCATGATTTTCAATAAGTGTTACCAGTCTCTGAAGAAAATCTATCTGCAGATCAGGATTATTAATTGCTATCATTATTATTACAGAAGCATTTACTTTTTGTTCAGGTTCACCCATCATACAGAATTCCACAGGATTTTTTAGCACCGAAACCGCAATTTTCGGTTCATTTACATGCTCTCCCGTGGTATGGGGAATTGCTATGCTTATATTTCTGCATAATATTCCTGTGGGAAACTCCTTTTCTCTTTCTACTATAGCCTGCGGATAAGTTTCCTTTACTATATTTTCTGCAAGCAGCTTTCCTCCCATATACTCCAGCAGACTGTCCCTGCTGCTCTGCTCTACATCTAATTCTATAAATTTTTTGTCTAGTAGTCTCACTTTTATCTCTCCTTCTAAATTTCCGTATACTTTTTTATAAGGCAGAAAACAGCTTCACTGTCCCGGACATCCTCCAGTTCCTCCAAAAATCCTGTATTTTCCGAAAGCTTCAGTATATCTTCAAATGATCCTGATAATTCTTCCTTTGAATGACAGGAAATAGCCAGTATATTTCTTACCATATACTTCCCCGGAAATTCCACAGGAAACTTTTTTCTTAAAAATGCAATACCTGTCTTGAATACATTATTTTTCTTCTCGGCATGCAAAAGTATAAATTCGTTTTTCAAAACCATGTAAACTCCGTTTTTATTGATATTTCCGATTATATTCTTTATATATCCCTCATTTATATAACCGTTTTTCAGCAAAATACCCCCTGCTGTATTAACAGTCTCAATCCAATCTGTCTTTTTATCCGACACCATTATATTCCCCAGTGTCAAAAAACTGCTGAGCCGCTCTTTAACTGCTGTTCCGTCATCTTCCCTGTCATCCAGAATTTTTCCGCCAAACCGGTTTATCAGTGAATCGCCGAGATTGTCCATATTTTGAAAATTTTCCGAACTGTTTAATATTTCCAGAATTTCTGTCAGCTTTATTCTTGACATTCTCTTGTTTACTCCTGTATTTCGAAGATTTTCCCTGTCGGAATCAGATAATACAACCCCTACTTTTATTATATTTATATTTTTTTTTATTATCCCTTCCTCTATATCTATGGTGGATATTATCAGATCTATATCAGAAAGATCATAATCAAATACTTTATAATAAGGTATCAAATCCGCTATTTCTATATTGTATTCAGCTGACAGCTGCTGAGACAAAAGATTTGACGTGGCATATCCCGTACTGCATACGAGAAGTATCCTGTATATTTTTACCTGCTTTTCCTTTGCCCTCTCTATGGCAAGTTTGAAATGAACTGTAAATAATGCAGTTTCTATGTTGCTTATTTTACACCCTATATAATTTTCCAGATCTGCCAGACTTTTTCCCACTATTTCCAAAAGCTCTTTTTCTGTATTAATTATTTCTTCCAATACCAGCCCGGGAAAGAATATATTATTCTTTATTCTGTATATTGTGGGTTTTATATGATTTAGAAGTCCCTCAAAAAGAAGCTCGTCTTTTGTTATTTCTACTTCTGTATATTTATCTACTTCATTTATTATCTTTCTTACGAGTATTTCAGTTTCCACCCAGTTTTCATAAAATGAATAATCAAAATTATAAGTATGGCTTCCCAAAAGATAATCCACTATTTTCAATACTTCATTTTTATGAATTGATATTTTGTATTTGCTTTCCAGCTCATTTATGGAATTGCTTATGACTTCATATTCTTTAGTCATAAGAAGATATTCGTTAAGAACCGGCTTTTCCTCTGTGTGACTGCCTGCCTGCAGTCTTTTTACCAGTATCATGATATATAAGACCAGAACTTCATGTGCTTCGTTTGACACTATTCTGTCAAGACTTCCGCTCAAATTTTCCACATATTTATATAAATCTTCTGTATCAATATTTTTTCTGTAATCTGTCAGTATTTTTTTTATTTCAAATTTTAGAAAATCAGGAATAGCCTCTGTATTATTTCTGCTGTACCCTATGTTATAATCCACATAATACTTCAGCTGTTTCTGCCGTATTTTTTCTTCATCTCCCGTTACTAAAAAGCCTCTCTTTTTATCAAACTGCAATGCCAGCTCCCTGTCTTTTATTTCCTCTCTCAAAATTTTCAGATCTTTTTTTATTGTAAGCTCACTGACACCCAGCTCAAAAGCTAATTTTTCCGTTGTAAGTTTTTCCTGTGTATTAAATAATATTCGTATTACAATAAATTCTGTCCGTTCTCTCTCAGAAAATTTATAATCCTTTACCTCCATATTTTTCAAAAAACTTTCAAGATTGAAGCCCTTTTGAAACCTCAGATATTTGTTATCCTCTATAATAGGCAGCTTATATTTTTTCAGATAATAATTCAGGTTTTTTATATCGTATCTTATGGTTTTAGGGATGGTGTACAGCTTTTCACTCAAAAATTTTACGTCGGTTTCCTTATATCCGTTTAATATATCCAGTATTTTTATATGTCTTTCATTTAGAATATTACTCACCTCCTTTTTTTCTGGTGTATTGACTAACACTATATATTTACCATGGAAATTTTTATTTACAAGTAAAGTAAAGTCTGAAAAAACGGTAAAATTTTATCCTCTAAAAAAAACTTCCTCTGTTTTTAATTAAGAAACAATATTTCCAGGAAATTCCACAGAGTAATTTATTATTTGTTTTTATTAAAATTTGAAAAGTACTGAATTTCATTGTATAATAAAAAATAAAAATTCATATTGGAGGAAATTAGTGGCAGAAAAGAAAAAAAGAATGTCTCCATATTCTGTTTTGATACTTTCATTTCTTTTGATTATTATTATAGGTACTACATTACTCAGTCTTCCTGTATCGAGTTTTCCCGGCAAAAAGCTTTCTATGGTAGATGCCCTGTTTATAGCCACTTCGGCAGTAACTGTAACCGGTCTTGTTATTACAGACATAAATTATACATTTACTTTATTCGGAAAAACTGTTTTGATTATACTTGTCCAGCTTGGCGGCTTGGGAGTAATGACCTTTTCGTCTGTAATAGTATTGCTTCTTACACGTAAAATAGACTATACAGCTAAAAAAATTATACAAAAGGATCTTAATTACAATACTCTTTTTAATATACAGGCATATATAAAAAATCTTATAAAAATCGTATTTTTAATAGAATTCATCGGTGCATTCTGTTTATTTTTTGTTTTCATAAAAAAATTCAGCTTTCTAAAAGCTGTTTATTATGCGGCATTTCATTCGATATCTGCATTTTGTAATACAGGATTTTCTCTGTTTCCGGACAGTCTCAGCGCATACAGAACAAATGTCCCCGTGAATCTGATCATCCCTCTTTTAATAACTTTGGGAAGTCTCGGTTTTACTATGCTAAACAGCATTTATATATCACTTTTTCCAAAATTCAGAAGTGATAATAAAAGAATGCATTTTACTCTTACTGCCAGACTGTCTGTTATAGTATCGCTTATTTTGATTTTTTCAGGAACTGTCCTGACGCTTTTAATTGAAATGTCAAATCCTGAAACTTTGAAAAATTTTGTTTTTCATGATAAACTGCTGCTTTCCTTTTTCCAGAGCGTAAGTATACGGACAGCAGGTTTTCAGACACTAAATCTGATTCATATGAAAAATTCCACTCTTATACTTTATATGATACTTATGTTTATAGGAGCCTCTCCGGGCTCTACCGGCGGCGGAATAAAAACAACTACTATTGCTGTAATTACGCTAGGTGTATTTACTACACTATCACATAGAAAAAATATTGAATTTCACAAAAGAGAAATAAGCTGGAGGATTTTTAATAAAGCAATTGCCTTGGTTTTTATATCAGTAATGTATATTTTCTTTACCGTTTTTATTTTGAGTTATATAGAAAAGGAGCAAAAGTTTATACTTTTACTTTTTGAAGTGATCTCAGCCTTCGGTACTGCAGGTTTATCACTGGACATAACACCTGTCCTCAGTTCTTTTTCCAAAATATTAATTTCCCTTACTATGTTTCTTGGAAGGGTTGGTCCGCTTACAGTAGCTATGGCGCTGACCATGAAGCGGAGAAAAAAAGGCCGATACAGTTATCCTGTTGATAAAATCCAAATCGGATGCTGATTTTGAAAAGGAGCTGAAATAAAATAGTATTTTCCCGGATTTTACACCTAAAACCGGATAATTGCTATTTATATTCAGCTCCTCTTTTATTTACATTTTTTATAATTCATTATTTCTGTTTTTTTTAAAAACAAATATACTTTGCAGTGATTTATTATTCCACTCTTCTTTTTTGAAAGAAGAATATACATTTTCCAACGCAAAGCCTTCTTTTTCTGCCAGAAATACGAGCTCATCCTTTGTAAGCGAGTAAAGCTCCTGATGAGATTCTATCTCTTTATCAGCAGTTTTAAGAATTGTATGAAAATCTATTATTCTGCTGTTTCCGTATCTGTGATAATTTCTTATAAATTCTGTGTCTTCATTTTTTATAGTAGGGAGAAAGTTTATATCATCATTAAGTATTCTGTCATAATTAATGATCTGTATAACCAGCCTGCCTCCGTCTTCCATGACTAAATTTAATTCTGTCAGTGCTTTTTTTATTTTATCCGGAGAAGTAAGATGTACAAGAGAATTCCCTATGCAGAATACTCCGTCAAACTTATCCCTTTTGAATACACTGCTTAGTTCCAGCATATCTCCGTATACGAATTTTATGTTATTCTTCTGGTCATATTTTTTCTCTGCTTCTTCAAGCATACCTTTATCCAAATCCACACCTGTTACACTTCTGTCCGGTGCAAGCAGCGAATCTGAATATTTTCCGTCTCCGCATGCCAGATCAAGTATTTTCTTTTTCCCGTCTAATTCTTCCTCAAGAAATTCCACAGCAGCAGGATTCAGAGGAAATATTTTTTCATAATAAATGCTTATATCCTTATAAAAGAGCATTTATCCACCTCCTGACTCAAAATATATGCATAAAATAATCATTTCAAACATTCTTTAATATGCACTGCTTTTTAATTACAAAGTACATAAAGCTTTCCGTATTTCTCTCTCAGATAGTTTATATAGTAGTTAGGATTAAATTTTTCTTTTGTGGTATCCATTATTATTTCTTCCGGATTTTTATATTTTCCGTACTGATGAATATTTTCTCTCAGATAAGTATTTATTTTTTCAAAGCTTCCACTTTTCAGTTCTTTTTCTACATCGAATTCAGCACACATTGCATGATAAAACTGACTTGCATAAGCACTGCCGAGAGCATAAGACGAGAAGTACCCGAATGACCCTCCTGACCAGTGAACATCCTGTAATATTCCCTCTCTAAAAGTCTCAGGTCTTATTCCCAAATATTCCTCATATTTGTCAGCCCATTTTTTAGGAAGCTCGTTTATATCCACATCTGTTTCAAAAATTTCTTTTTCCAGTTCATAACGAATTAGTACATGTATCGGATAAGTAAGCTCGTCTGCTTCTATTCTTATCAAAGAAGACTTAGAGTCATTTACTATTCTGTAAAACTTTTCAAGTGATATATCCCCGAGCTCCTCGGGAAATTTTTCCTGCAGCTTGGGATAAACAGGAATCCAGAAATTCAGATTTCTTCCGAACATATTTTCATACATTCTTGACTGTGATTCATGTACACCCATTGAAGTCCCTTCACCCAAAATTGTTTTGGAAATTTCATCCTTTATATTCTGCTCATATATAGCATGTCCCCCCTCATGTATTGTAGAGAATACCGCACTCAAGGGATCACTTTCATAATAATGCGTAGTTATTCTTACATCTTTATTGTCAAAATTCAATGTAAAAGGATGCTCACTCTCTTTTATTACCCCTTTTGAAAAATCAAATCCTATATATTCAGCAAGAAATTTTGAAAATTCCTTTTGCTTATCTGTATTAAATACGCCTTTTAACTTATTGTCTCCTTTATTCAGGGTATTTATTTTTTTTATCAAAGGTATTAATTCCTGTTTTATTTTTTTGAAAAATTCATCTGTTTTTTCCACTGTCATTCCTTCTTCATAGTCATCAAGAAGTGTATTATAAGGATGATCCTTGTATCCTCTGTATTTTATAAATTTTTTGTTAAAATTTATTATTTTCTCTAGATACGGCTTAAATATCTCAAAATCATCAGCATTTTTAGCTTCCTCCCATTTTGAGGTAGCCTCTACCGTAAGCTGTGAATATTCTACATACTCCTCTTTTGGTATTTTTTCCAGCTTTTCAAAATCTTTCCTAAGAGTTTCTATTACCTTTTTATCAAGATCTGACAAAGATTCTGTTTCTATATTATAAAGCATATCCTTAAAATCATCATTTATTATCAAACTGTAGCTTTCAGCACTCAAAAAACCCATAGTTGCTGCTATTTTTTCTAATGCCATTTTTGGTGCTTCTGTTTCCAGATCCCAGTGAAGCAGTGCTATTGCATGGTCAAACGCCTTTTTTTTCTCTAATATTTCAAAAATCTTATCTTTCATGCTGACCTCCATATATTTATTGTTTAATTTTTTATCTCCTGTTGTTATAGTATACCAATATTATTTTAATAAGTACAGTATTTATATTCTCAGGTAAAACATCGGTCAGCCCTTGAATTTACTGACAAAAAAAGAGAAGCTGTTCAGCTTCTCTTATCATTTCTGGAATAAAAAGATTGTTTTTATCTGCTTGCATTGCCCCATTTGTGACCAAAGTTTTTTGATCATTCTATTCACTTAAATCCTCTTTAAAAATAAAAAATACAGTATCTTTTATTTCAGATTTATTCATAATTTCTTTTATAACCAAACTGATACTAGTTTTACCATTTGGAAGAGGCTTGACAGGCCTAACAAAAATAGCTTTAGCAATAACTATATTATTAGAATCTAATAAATAAATCATTTGATCCATTTCTTTATCTTTTATTTTTTGAAAAACTTCTTCATTAATAATAATTCTCCATTCCTTAAAAACATTAAATATTCCTTCTATGTTTAAAATACTCATTTTATCACATCCTATTCTATTAATTTTACGCTATTCCAATAATCTAATTCCCCTTTTAAAACTTTTATTTCTATCTCGTCAAATCCAATCATTTGCCTATGCCTATACATAAAATCTCTTACATGCCGTTCTACTTTAATTTCATAGGTTCTGTTAACGTCAAAGCTTGGTTTGAGGGGAATCTTATTCCCTTTTGCATGTTTTACTTGGGTTCCATGTAAAAATTCTTCTACTACAGTTAATCTGGACGGATTCTCTCTAAGTAAAATATCAGTATTAAACTCACCACCAGCTAAACCATCTGCATTTGACATTTCTAAATACAGAAGATCATCTGTTCCTGGCTTAGCATATACAACATCTCTTCTAGAACTTACTTTATCCAACAACTCTTTTGAAGCCCGTTCAGTATTTTTTACTTGTGATGATTTTAAAGAATTTTCATATTTTTTAGTAATTTCATCATCAAGTTGTGTTAATTCATTTTTTATTTTTCCAGTTTTTACCTTCCCGCCTTTTAAACTTTTATGAATTGCATATATCTGCTGTCCTAATTCAATTCCTGACTGAAATTTAGTTAGCGCCATATTTTTTCTAGTATGTAATAAATATGCTGCTTTTCCATCAGGTGTAAGTGATTCAACTATTTTTTGAACTTCATCTTGTGAAAAATAAGTATATCCTGCAAGATTTGCAGCAATCTCCGGGTCACCACCCAAAAGTCCCGGTAACATTTTTTTATTTTGCGAATCCATCCCCTTACTATAAAGTTCTCCTATTCCTTCACGGCTTGTTCCTCTTCTAAAAAGCTCTCTTATTCCAAATTCTGGTGGAGTCGTATTCGGTTTAACTTCGCTTCTTAAATATGCTTCAAGCATTTGCTCACTTAATCCTGTCTGCATTTGCATATAAGTATTATTTAAATTTAATTCCCTTGCTTTCCTCTGACTATGCTGATAATCTCTTTTTTTTATCCTGTCAAGCTCTTCCATTCTTTCCCTAGCTTCTCCACTTGGATATCCATAATTTATATTATTTTGCATATAAGGATTATTAATATTATTTCTTATTTTTTCTGCTTCGCTATTATAAAAACTTTCCGCAAACTCATCAAAAACTGTTTCTAGCTGCTGTATCATTCCTTCCTGTAAAAAATCAAAACTCTTTTCTAATGCTTCTAATGTCTCGGAAGTTTCTCCAAAAATTTCTGTCATTGCAATTGCATTATCAATTTGTTTACTATCAAATATCGTGATTTTCCCACCATAAGGACAGAAACAATAGCTATCCTCAAGTAATGCTTCAGCATTACCTAAAATAACCTTTGAATATGTCTCAAACCAGATGAGAAACTGCCCGTATAAATCTGTTTCCATTTTACAAGAACCCGTTACACTACAATTACCAAAAGATTTTATATGTTCTCCTGCCACATTATCTGTTTGGTTTGCTACACTATACCCTTGAAACTGGATTGTTTTTTCTGATACTTGAAATTTACTTATTGATCGGCCTTTATCACAGGTTAATTCAGTTCCCTTTATCAGAAAATCTTTATTTTCCCTACTTATCTTAACTCCCCCTTTCTTATTACAACTTTAGAAAGTTTAACATATTTTTAAAACAAAGTATATACCTTATTCTATAATTTGAGTTAAAAAAGAGAAGGAGATAGAGAAAGGCAGCAAAAAAGAAAATACAGATATTTTGGAGCATATAATAAGAAAAATATTCAAAGACATTAGAAATAATTATGGTCTCCAACATGCTGTTCCTAATGGTGAAACTGCTAATACTATTAATGGTAAAAACATTAACGCTGAAATACAATAAAGTTTTTCATTTTCTCTCCTTTTATTTTTTACATATTCTACTATATATTTTTTTAAATAAAGTATTTTTTCAATATTATTTTTATATTCTATTAAAAAATGACCTGTATTTTTAATAAAGGTCATTTTTCCATACTATTTATTTTCTTTATTTCTAACATATTTTTCAAGATACTCTTCTATCAGTACACTTGACCCGGAACCGCCGGATAATACTGTCCTCATAGTATTTTCCACTCCTTCGTCCAGAGGAAATACTCTTTCTCTGGGCACATGATATATGAATCCCGAAGTAGGATTAGGCGCCGTAGGACAAAAAATAGTAACATACTCTTCATGATCGTCGTCACTTACTATTCCTGTCATCAGAATATCGTTATTATACAGCTTGAACAACACTACCTTAGAAAAAGGTCTTGTTTTACGTTCAGTAGAAAGTATCTGACCCAATGCCCCTTTTACCATGTTATAACCGGGAATTTTTGCCAGAAGCTTTACTTCTATATTATTATGAACCCAGTTTCCCACTTTGGTTTTTACTATTAAGCCCACGCAAAAACAGATTAACACTACTATTGCCACAGCTATTATTACCGGAAGTATTCTGACATCTATTATAAACATAGACACCAGTTTAGTTACCGGACTTATGTACTTTATTACAAAATTTACCACAATGCTGAATATCCATAACAGCAGAGCCACAGGAAGAATTACCAGAAGTCCGCCTATTATTGATGTTATAAAAAAATTTCTTAACCTTTTCACTTTTTCTTTTCTCCTCTATTTAATTAATTTTCTGTAGGCTACTAAAAGGGGATTCCATACGCTTGAGTTAGTAGGAGAATAAGCAAAGTCTATTTCTATGAATTTTTCCACAGGAATTTCAAAATTTATTACTATTGCTATCTGATCCAGAAACTGTGCTACTGCCTCATGTCCTGTTACCGTTCCGCCCAGCAGTACTTTTCTGTCTTTATCATATATCATCTCTACCTTATTAGGTTTAGAATCTTCAAAATCCGAATTCTTTGTCATGGCTCTCATTTCCAGCCTGTCGGCATTATATCCGTGTCTTTTTGCTTCATCCAGAGTAAGCCCTGTCTGTGCTATTCTTATTTCGTAAAAAGAAGACGCATAGCTTCTGAGTGCCCCTCTCCATGACACATCCTGTCCTGACAGATACTTTGCCAGAATCATTCCTTCTTTATTTGCCACATCTCCGAAAGGAGCATATAAATATTCATTTGTAAGTATATTTCTCGTATATATGGCATCACCCAAAGCGTATACATCCTTAGTATTTGTCTCAAATTTGTCATTTACTATTACTTTTCCATTCTTTGTTTCGATACAGCTGTTTTCTATAAAATCAATATTCGGAGTTATTCCTATACTGAATAACACAATATCAAAGCTTACCTCTTCACCGTTTTCCAATACAAGGGCAGTAGCCTTTCCGTCTTCTGATTTTACTTCCGTTACTCCGGAATTCAGCTTCAGTGTTACGCCTTTTGCCGCCATTTCTTTTATTATGGGTTCTTTCATGCTACTGCTTACTGTAGGAAGTATATCACCCATTTTTTCAAGTATAGTGACATCAAGACCTCTTTTTTTGAAAGCTTCGGCCATCTCCATTCCTATAAAGCCTCCGCCTACTACTACAGCCTTTCTGATATCATTTCTTGTATCAAGGAATTTCTTTATTTTTTCGGCATGTACTGCATGAGAAAGTGTAAATACATTTTCCAGTCCGTCTTTATATCCCTTTATATTAGGTACAAAAGATTTTCCACCGAAAGCCAGAATTAACTTATCATATTGAAAAGCGCCGTTTATATCAGAACCGCTTATTTCCAGCTCTTTTTTTTCAAAGTCTACTTTCTTCACTTCATGATTTACCAGAACGTTTAACCCTCTTGATCTGAATTCATCAGGTGTTCCCAGAACAACACTTCCAAATCCCAGCTCACCTGCAATATAGTAAGGTGTAGGACAGCCTGCCCATGCTACATACGGTGTTTTTTCAAAAATAAATATCTCATCACCGGGATTCATTTTTTTATATTGTGTAGAGAACATCATTCCTGCCGCTCCCCCGCCAATTACCGCTATTTTCGCCATGTATATCGCTCCTTTTATTTATGATTAGATTTTTTTAATACTATGTATTGTTCATACTCGACAGCAGATGCTTCAGCCTTGTCGCTACCATTTTTATTCCTATTTTATTGTTGCCGCCGCGTGGAATAATAACATCGGCATATCTTTTGCTGGGCTCTACAAACTCCAGATGCATTGGTTTTACAGTTTTTCTGTACTGGTCTTTTATGCTGTCGAAACTTCTGCCGCGTTCTTTCATATCACGTTCTATTCTTCTCAGAAGTCTCTCGTCGTCATCAGTATCCACAAAAACTTTTACGTCAAAAAGGCTTCTTAACTCTTCAAGTGTAAATAATAATATTCCCTCTACCATAATTAATTTCGAAGGTTTTACTATTTCCACTTCATTTTTTCTATTATAAATTTTAAAATCATAAATAGGCTTTGCTATTTCATTTCCCGCGCTTAATTCTTTTATATGCTGAATTAACAGCGGAAAATCAATCAAATCCGGATGGTCATAGTTTAGCTCCACCCTTTCAGAGAATGAAAGATGATCATTTTTTACATAATAAGAGTCCTGTTCCAGTAATACCGGATTTATTTCATAATTTTTCAGATATTCCAGAATATAGTGCGCTACACTTGTCTTCCCTGAACCGGTTCCTCCTGCTATTCCTACCACTATTGATTTAGATTTCATAATACCTCCATTATATTTAGTATATAATATATAAGGTATGTTTTCAATATTTTATTTGCTATTTTTCTGCACTGTTTTGAAAGTTTTCGTTACAGATATTATACACCTGCCGGCTTTGTTTTTCCTTTATATAAAAAAATCCGGCATTTAATAAATCCGGATTTTATTTTTAATAAGATTCTGCACTATTACAGCATATCTTTTTTATTTTCCCTATGCTTTTACCACAGGAATCCATATTTCTGTGATATAATCTTCATTTTCTATATCACCGGATAAATATAATTCAAAATCCGGCTTATTGTCATGTTTATATTCCGATCCTGTTAACACTTCCTCGTAAATCTGCTTTGTTACAGACTGAACAGATTCTGGAAGCTTTCCCTTGGCTTCAAAAATCATCCATTTTGCATCGGGAATTTCATATTCTTCCAATTCACCGCCTGCTTCGGCACTGCTGTTTATACATATCATATAATCATATCCTGCACCTGTTTCATGTGGTATGCATAATCCCAGAAATCCTTTCAGCTCCCCGTCCATTTTACTGCACATTTCTGTACACTCCTTAGAAGCATTGAATTCTGTCCAGAATTTGGGAATATTTTCCATACCCTCTTCCACATTTTTATATGTACGCTTCATGCCAATTACCCTTAATTTCCCTTTTTCTGCTATTCTGTTTTTCATTTCTTTTCCTCCTTTAATTATCATGGAGAAATGAAGCTTTGGATAAGTTTTCAATTCATTGCTTCTCACTCTTCCGTCCTTTGGAGAAATTCCGTGAAAATTTTTGAAAGCCTTTGAGAAAGCATCTGCTGATTCATAATTATATTTAAATGCTATATCTATTATTCTCATATTGGTTTCTCTTATATCCACAGCCGCTTTTGAAAGACGGCGGTTCCTTATATACTCTCCGAGAGTTACTCCCGAAATTATCGAGAAAACCCTTTGTACATTATATTCCGAACATAGACATATCTGAGCTATTTTTTTTATTTTCACATCATTTTCAAGATTGTTTTCTATATATTCCAAAGCATTGTTTAAAGCACTTATCCAGTTCATTTTTTTCTCCTTTATGATAATATTATAACCCGTTTAAAAATCAAAAGCATGTCTTATTATGCCCGGTTTTGAAGGAATTAAATATCTATTATAAAAAAGCTGTCTTTTCTAATTTTAAAGACAGCTTTTTCCTGTTTATGCTTCATATTTATCAAGAATTTCGTATAACTCTTCTTTGGTCTTCACTTCCATAACCTTTTTTATATTGTTTTCATCAAGAAAAATCTCAGAAACCTTGGCAAGAAGATTCAGATATTCGTTTGGATTTTCCTTTGGCGCTGCAATCATAATAAATATTTTCGACGGCTTCTTGTCAAGAGCGTCAAAATCTATTCCTTCTTTTGAAATACCAAAAGCCAGAGATATTTTCTTTACTGCTCTTGCTTTCATATGGGGTATTGCCACTCCGTCCTGAAATCCTGTAGAACAAGTTTCTTCCCTGTTATTCAGCTTTTCTATAAATCTTGCATAACCGCTGTCATCTACAACACCAGTTTTTTTAAATGTTTCCCCCATTTCGTTTAGCAATTCCTCTTTTGTTTTTGCTCTCAAATCTAATATTATTCTGTTCTCATCTAAAAAATCACTAATTTTCATGCACTTCACTAATCCTTTCGTTTATTATCCCATTTAGAGATAACATATAGTTTTATATCAAAAATTTTTTTAATAAATTCTCAGGTACGCCGTAAGTAGCTGAAAAATAAGAAGTTACTCCTTCTTCAAGAAACCGGTCATATGCATCTCTGTACCATTCCGGATTATCCGCAGAAGTATCATATTCTTCATAGACTCTCACATTAAAAAACTGTCTGTCCGGCCACGGCTCGATACCAAAAATTTTTAGTCCGTAAAATTCTGCTCTGTCCAATATTTTTTCAAAATCATCCTTACTAAAATACTTGATTGACGGCGAATCAAATCCGTCATTCAAATCTTCCAGATCATAAAATACATATTTATCCAAAAACTCTTCTTCTTTGGATAAAACCCCGCTGAATCTTCCTTTCATTTATCCGACTCCCTGTCTCCTGCTTTAATTATACCGGTTATCAGCTGGCGGCCCCGAATATCATCCCCAGTATAATTCCTCTGACTGCAAAATCTCCCTTAATTCTTATATTAGCATACTGTGCTTCCTCAAAGCTGCTATATTTTATACATATATACAGTATTACGGGAAATTCATCATTTTTAAAAAAAATACCGGATTTATTTTCTATTTCCTCAAAATTACAATCCTGATACTTTATTGCCCGGGAATATGCCTTTTCCAGATATTCGTATTTTTTCACATCATTTCTAAAGCTCTTTACAGTGGATTCAGCCGCTTCCCTGATATTAAACAGCTCACATATTTTATAAAGAAACTTCACTAGGAATTCTGTAACTAAAAGTGATCTGTAGCTTGTATGAGTTACCTGTGTCTGCTCCAAAGCTTTCTCCAGAGCGGTCTCCCTGTCCTTCTCAAAATGCATAACCGGTCCGATTCTTGCTGCGCCTCCCAGTTCCTCTGACTCATATCCGAACAGATATCCGTTTTTATAATACTCCAAAGATTTAGACGAAGCTTCATCAATATATCCGTCATATGAAATCATATTTTCAATCCAGATTTCTTTAAATACTTCATAATCAAATGAATTTTCCGAAATATAATCCGCAAGTATTTTTATCTGGTAACCGTAATGTGTAAGATTATTTCCAGCAGCTTTTTCATTATAAGTTTCTGATAGTAGTTTATCAGTTTTAGAACAAATTTCATAGTTATTTTTTATATTTTCCAATGTACTCGCATCTCCGGAAAAAGCTCCGGTAAGTATCTCCGACAGCGCCATAAATATGTCCTCCTTTACAAAGCAGAAAAATTCTTTTGTTTTCCGGCATTCGGATAAAATCTCAAACAGAATGCTGTTCACAGGCTGCTAATATATTTATATATCTGTTTTTCTGATTAATCCCACCAGAAATACCATGCAGAAGAATTCTTTAATGTACTTGCCAAGGCTCTTATTCTGTCCCAGCCCCTTGCTGCCTGCATAACTATATCATAACAAAAAGAAAACTGCTCTTTTGCAAGGCTTTCTGCTTCTTCTTCGGTTTTCGGAGGATTCTCCGCCTTCAATTCCCATACATCATAAGTCACTACTGCAGGTACAGCCTTATATTTTTCATACCAATAACGAAAAACTGCTGCCTGTGCCGCCGGCTCCGGACAGTCGTTAAAACCACCCATAGGAATCCATGCTGCTATTTCCCAAGGATTTTTCACAGGTATTTTTACCAAAAGTATTTCATTATACGGAGCTGCTTTATCTATATGCGAATAAAAACCATGACAAGGCTCTGTTTCCAGAAATTCTCCCATTATATCCATATCTTCATGCATTTCTGAATACTCCGAAAACCTTTCATCTAAAAATTTTTTCACATCAATTGATTCTGCTTCTTTAATTATCTCTTCTCTGTACTTCTCTATTTCTTCCCTGCTGTTTTCCATTTCCCTGTCTTCAAGAGCAAGTTCCAGCGCTTCTGCCAGTATATCACTTGGTATTATAATTACGGGATAAAAGCCCTCTTCCCTGCCCTGACTGCTCCATTCGCCGAATTTATTGATTATCCCTGTATCATTTTCTTCATTTTCAAATATTTCGTATTCACACCCCAGAAAGTCAGCTATAAATTTACATTCTTCAGTCATACATCACCCTTTCCGGCAATTAGCCATCTTATATTGAATTTCACAGCTTCATTATACTATAAATTTTCGTAATAACAAAACATATGTAAAAAGCTCCGGCGGCTGCCGAAATTAAAAAACGCCCCAGAATTTCTGTATTCTGAAACGATTTCTATATTAATATTTATTTTACTCCGAGATTATTCAATATTTCATATATTCTGTCACGATCATCCTCTGTAAGTTCTCTTAAGAATTTGTATGCTTTTTTATCTCCGCTTACTTTCAAATCTTTTTTTGAAACATTAAATGTTGTAATATCATTGCTTTCTGAACCTACTCCAAATGCGTACATTCTGCTATTTGTGCTTACCAGGGTTCCTTTCTTCCCCTCTGATATTCCCAGGTACAGTCTCATTATGTCACCGGGTACAGCATCAGGTGCTCCGTCAGGTCTGACATATCCGTCATAGACTATTACTTTTTCCCCGTCAGCAGTAAATATATAATATATTCCTCCGTTTGTGTAATCTTTTCCATTAGAGTAAACTCCCGATTTTACTGTTTCCGAAAAACCTAACAGCCCTATAAAAAATAACATAGCAAATACTATTTTTTTCATTCTCTTCTCCTTTTTAACGCCTGTTTTATAAAGATAATATCACAAAATATACTAAATGTAAATTACTTTATATTCTTTCTGTTTTTTATCGGATAATAGAATATATATCCCAGAAAAATCAGTGCAGCAATCAGCAAAGCATAAAGAAAGTATCCCAAAAGAAATATTCCCGACTCAAGCTGTGTGTCAGCTATATCAAATACTAATTTTATATTTAATAAAATTATGATAAAAGCAATTACCCATGAAGCTGTTTTGGTAAAATTTCCTATAACATATCTTCCCATTAGTCTGCTGCTGCTGACAAAATGAATAAGCGGAACTACTGCAAAAGGAAGCTGGATACTGAGAAGCACCTGACTTAGTATGAGAAGATCTCCGGTTTCCTGTGAGCCGCCTATTACTATTATAATAACAGCAGGTATCACAGCCAGCAGTCTTGTAGCCAGTCTTGTTTTCCACGGTGCTATTTTCATGTCTATAAATCCTTCCATCACTATCTGGCCTGACATTGTTCCGGTAATTGTGGAAGACTGTCCTGCAGCAAGAAGTGCTATTCCGAATAATGCCGGAGCCAGCTTTGTCCCGAGCAGAGGCTCCAGTAGATGGTAAGCATCCTGTATTTCCTCTATTCCAAAATAACCCTTTTTGTGAAAGGTGGTAGCTGCCAGTATCAAAATTGCGCTGTTTACTAAAAATGCAAGATTCAGCGCCACTATTGAATCTATTTTATTATATTTCATTTTTTCTTTTTTGGATATTTTCATTTTATTTATGACAATATTGGAATGTAAGTATAAATTATGCGGCATAACAGTAGCTCCTATTATTCCGATGGCAATATACAGAGCACCGGAATCCGAAAGTCTCGGAATAAAACCATAAACAACCTCGCCCATATCCGGCTTTACAATGAGAAGCTCCGCCAGAAAACTCATCGCTATAATACTTACAAGACTTATTATAATTATTTCAATTGTACGCTTTCCGCTTTTGTGCAGCGCCAGAATAATCAAGGTATCAAAAGCAGTTATTATTATACCGGCCAGTATAGGAACATGAAACAGAAGATTCAGACCTATTGCAGTCCCTAAAACTTCTGCAAGATCTGTGGCGATTATGGCTATTTCTGCCAAAACCCACAGAGTAAACGAAGTTTTTCTCGGATATTCCCTTCTGCAGAGCTGTGAAAGATCTCTTTCTGTTACTATTCCTATTTTTGTGCACAACACCTGTAATACAACTGCCATAATATTAGACATTAATAATACCCATATCAGCTGATAGCCATACTTACTTCCTCCGGCAATATCAGTGGCCCAGTTTCCCGGATCCATATAGCCTACCCCTACGAGATATGCAGGTCCAAAAACAGTAAACATTTTTTTATAGTTTTTTGGTTTCTTCATTTGGCTTACCTCTCTGAATTAAAGACTTTATCTATCCCAATGCTACATCCAGTATCATCATTATAGTAAAACCAAGCATTGCTCCTACTGTTGCCGAATCTGTCTTTTCATCCCTCTGTGCTTCCGGAATAAGCTCCTCTATACACACAAATATCATTGCACCTGCTGCAAATGCCAGTGCAAAAGGCAGAAGTGTAGTCATTTTTATTACAAATAAGGCTCCTATAACACCTGCTATAGGTTCAACTATTCCCGACATCTGTCCGTAAAAAAAGCTTTTTCTTCTGGACATTCCCTCACGTCTAAGGGGAATCGACACTGCCGCACCTTCGGGAAAATTCTGTATTCCTATTCCCAATGCAAGAGTCATTGCTCCAAGATAACTGCCGTTTGCTCCGTTCAGGGCTGCCGCTCCGAATGCCACTCCTACTGCAAGTCCTTCCGGTATATTATGAAGAGTTATAGCCAAAATAAGAAGTATGCTTCTCTGCCAGCTTGTTTTTATCCCTTCTGCTTTCTTTGTATCCAGTCCCATATGAAGATGCGGAAGAATCTTATCTACTACAAGCAGAAACAGTCCGCCTGCAAGAAATCCGCCTGCTACGGGTACCCATGCTATATCACCGTTTTCTTCGGCTATTTCCAGAGCAGGTGCCAGCAGCGACCAAAAACTCGCAGCTATCATCACACCTGCTGCGAAGCCCAGCATAGCATTCAGTATTCCTCTTTTTATATCCTTAAAAAATATTACCATGGCTGATCCCAGCGCAGTAAGAAACCATGTAAATAATGTCGCGAATAAAGCCTGAAGTACAGGATTTACTGTTTTAATACTTTCTAACATATTTCCTCCTTAAAATTATGCATCTAATGTTCTTAATCTGAAATGCTCCTGTATTTTCTCAGACAGCACCAGATTATTCCAGTTATTTTCCACTCTTATAATAATGGTATTATCAGTTTTCATTCTTTTCAGAATTTCTACCCATTTAAAATTTTTTATTCCAAATTCCTCTATATACTTTTCTGCTGTTTCATCTGTAAGAATAAGCTCTCCTACCATTCCGCATTTTACATCTGACATTTTATAAAGCTTTGATTCTTCTTCCCAGAAAATTATATTTGGAATTTCACTGCCGTGCGGGCAGACAGCAGGTTCTCTCAGATATTTATAAAGTCTCTCTACCAGTTTCGCAGAAGCATTGTGTTCCAGCAGCTCAGCATCATCATGAACGTCATCCAGCTGATATCCCAGTTTATTCACAAGAAAATATTCCCAGACCCTGTGTGCCTTCAATATAAATAATGCTTCATATTTTCCGTCTTCGGTAAGTTTTATTCCTTTATACGCATAATGATTAACAAGAAACTTTTTCTCCAGTCTCTTTATCATCTCATTTGCCGAAGGAACTGATATATTCAGATAACCGGCTATCTTCTTTACTGATACGAATTCTTCTTCTTCTGAAAGCAGATATATTCCTTTTAAATAGTCCTGTTCATTTCTGGATAATCTCATTTTTCCTCCAATTAACAATTAAATCTTTTTCTATGAAAATATTATAGCATAACCTTATATTTTTTTCTATATTTATTTATTTTGTTATGGCAAGCATTATGTTTTTATTATTTTATGAACCTTTATTCCGTAATTTTTTTCTCTTATTAATGCTTATTTTTCTGATTAAATTGACTTTTCTCCGGCTTTAAGTTAAAATTTATTATAAATAACACAGGAAAGCGAGGAATAAACATGCGGATAATGCTTATCTATCCCAAATATCCGTTAAAAAATATTGTTGACCCTGACTGGCTCGAGGAATACAATGCCGTTTCTAAAATATCTTGTATTGAAACAGGTTTGTATGATGAATATGAAAAAAAGCTTATTTTCAGTAAATTATCTGAAAATGACCGGTATATATTTTTATACAGAGGATGGATGCTGGAACCCGAGGATCATCCCTCATATATTTTCCCGCAGTACCGCTGGTTCTCTGACCATATTCAGGCAAAAACAGCAAACAGCGGTTTTTTCTGGACAGAATTACTGGAGCCATACATTATAGGCCCCACAATTTTATATAATAATGATTTTTTGAATAGTATCCAGAGTATTGATTCAAAATCTTTTGATATACTGAGTGAAAAACTATACTCACTGACAGTACCGAAGCTTGAAAATCTTCTCTTTGTAAAGGACGGAGTAAAATCAGAAACCAATCCTGTTATTTCATCAGCAGAAGAATTAAGTATTTTGTTATCAAAGATGGCAAGTCATACTGGAAAATTCCGTGACGGCTTAATTTTTAAACCCGCAGTAAAAGTGGAAAATGAAAAACGCTTCTTCTGTTTTGCAATAAATAATAATATTATAGTTTTCCCTCAGGATAATTCAGAAAAAGAAGAGACAGAATTTCTTATGTCAGTTATAAATACTGCTATTCCTGCTCTAAATCTGAACTTTTTCACACTTGACACTGCTTACGCAGACGGAAAACCTGTTTTAGTGGAATTAGGACACGGCGAATATTCTTCGTTAAAAAATCTAAATCCTGATGCTTTTGCACAAATACTCGGATCTGTAACAGAAAAATTTTAATAAATTTTCTTATTTATAAAATTCCTATAGAACCTGAGTCTGTTCCAAAATTAAAAAAAGCTGCATGGATAAATGATAAATACAATATTCCATGACAGAGCGTCCGAAAGCAATTTCCGGCATATTTAAAAAAAATTTACTTAAGAGGTGTACTGTGAAAAAATTATGTTTATTGATTTTTATGGGAGTTTCACTGGTTTTTTATGCTGCTTCACATGAAGAGCATATGATAGACGACTGTTATAACTGTTATATAACCAAAAATAACTCTGTTTATTTTGTTGATGATGCTTCCCATCCGTATAAAATTGAAATTGCCGATTATATTTCCTTTACTGTTCTGAGTCAGTTTTATGCTAAGGATAAAAATAATATTTATTTCTTTGAAGATATACTCGAAAATGTTGACAAAGATACTTTTTCTGCATTATCAGGCTTTTATGCAAAAGATGATAAGCATATATATTTCGGGGATAAAATATTTCAAAATGTTGATTTTGACAGCTTCAAGGCTTTGAATATTTTTTATGCAAAAGATAAAAATTCTGTTTATATCTATAATAAAAAAATTAAAGGTGCAGCTCCGGAAAGTTTTCACACTCTTTCCGGTTTATATGCCAAAGACGCAAATCATGTGTATTTTGAAGGAGCTATTATTGATAAAGCAGATGCTCCAAGCTTTGAAACACTGGATTTTTCATATGCAAAGGATAAAAAAAATGTGTACTATCTGAAAACAATTATAAAAAATTCTGATATAAAAACTTTCCGTGTTCTAAATAACGGATATGCTGCTGATAAAAATTCTCTTTACTATGATGGACAGGCTGTAAAAGGTTCTGATCCGGATACTTTTGAAGTTTTAGATGACAATTTTGTAAGAGATCAAAATCATATTTATATGTGGGGCAATATTGCAGATGATGATTATGAAATAACGAATAAAAAATAATTCTCCTGCCTGTACGAAATTAAAAAAGAAGAGACAAAAGTTTAAAATAATGTCTCTTCTTTTTTATTCCAGATTTTATAATCATAAATACCCGAAAACTCCCAGAGTATAATTCTTTGCCTCAAAGATTTTGAATATATTACGGCAAAAAATTAATAACCCAGTTTTTTCAGGACTTCATTTATTTCATCTGTTTTGGCACCCGGAGCATTTATATAAATAAAAGTCTCTCCTACTCTTGATACGACTTTATACGTAGAATTACTTTTTAGTGTATATTTAGATACATTCCCCATAGATTTTTGAGTTTCCACCATAGCATTTCCTTTAGTTTTCTCAAATTTTTCTTTATTCAGATTATACGAGCCCACAGCGTAATCTTTATTTTCAGTAACGAAAAATTCTATCTGATACCCGTCTTTCTTTGCTATTAAAACTGCTTTAGCACCTTTTCCTACATATTTTTCAGAAATATCCTGTACCTGATATCCTTCCTGTGTCATCTTATTTTTAAATTCATCAGCAGTAAGTGCTTTTTTCCCTTTACAGCCTGTAATCACAAATAATAGCGTGATACTCATTAAAAATAATAAAATTTTTTTCATAATTCCTCCTTGATATTGTTTTAATACTGTTATTTTTAATTTTTGATCTTTTCACAGACCGCAGTTCAAAATAAATATTCGATCTACAGTCTTTAAAAATTTCTAAATTTAGACTATATTCTACTACATTATAACATAGTTTTCAAATAAATATTATTATAAAAAACATATAGTAAAAAATCCCTGAAAGAGATTATTTATAACCTTTCAGGGATATCCGCCAAATATTTTATTCTATATTTATTTCTATTGGTATTATAATATTTGAATAAGTTTTGCTCCGATCCTCAAGGACAAGCTCACCTGTAAGCTTTCCTTCCGTAATGCGCATATTTTTATTATTTTTCACTCTTAAATCAGAAATATCAAAATTTACAGTGAGAGTTTTTTCCTCATTAGGTTTAAAATTCAGTCCTGATGCTGTTTCTATCACATATTTGCTGTTTCTCCCGTCAGGTGAAACTTCTACGCCTACTCCGGTCCCAGTCCGTGTTCTTCCCCCTGAACCTATCCCTATTCCTACGCCAATAACAGGACTAAAGCTCCATGAAGTTTTCTTTTTCAGCTCCACTTCGTACTTATTTCCATTATCATCAATATAAAAAAGCGAGCTTTCTATCCAAAGCTTTAATTTTTTATCTGTACGATTAGTGAGTGTAATTATATCAAAAAATTTACTCTCAGGTCTTACTGTTTTAACTATAGATGAAGGACTAAGCTCCACAGGTCCGCCTGAAAGAACAGTTTTTGCATCACCAAATGCCAAAACTGTAAAAAAAAGCATAAATACTAAAAATCTAAAATTTCTACCCATAACTTTTTCTCCTTTTTTACTTTTTTTACTTTCTTTGTTTTTGTATCCCTAAAAGTCCGTCTATTATTTTCTTCTTGAGCTTTCTTGCATCATCAGCTGTATTCAATTCTTCCGGCTTGACTTCTTTTAATCTCTGCCCGGCATAATACACATGTTTTTTGTCTTTGATAAGCTCATCGCCCATGTACACATAATTTTTCCCGTCTATATCTGTCTCGAGCTTTCGCTTTTTACCCAAAAGTGATGCACTTCCCAAATATAAAATATTATTTTTATAAAGATAATATGGTCCGCCTATATATTTCAGCAATGCGGGATCAAGCTTTTCAAGCACTGAATCGCCACTGTAAACATGATTTTTATCCTTGGCCAGATTTTCTTCACCCAGCTCCTCAAAGGTTTCAACATCGACACCTTCTACAGGTGTACCTCCCCAGTAAACCTTCGTCTTATCTTTTATGTAAATCCCGTTTTCCCAAATCTTATAATTTTTCATATCAATATCCAGAATCTGTTTAGATTCATAAATATGATTTTTATCTTTGGCATATATATTCCCTATCTGAACAAATGTTTCAGGGTCTGCCCCTTCCATAATTTCTCCGTAATAATAAACATATCTGTTATCCTTAGTGTATATTTCGCTTTTCTTTCTGCTCTGGTCTGCTACTATTACGAATGTAGCAGGATTTGCGTCCTCTAATACACGATTCTCCATATATACACGGTTACTGTCTTTGGAATATGTATCCGAAAGAGGCTCAAAAGTATTTATATCTGCCCCGCTTATCTTTCTTCCGTCGTAATATACATTTTTATCATCTATAACATAGTTTTCCAGTAATATTCTGAATTTACTTATATTAATATTCAAAGGTTTTCCTTCTCTGTTGTATATTTTTTTTCTGTCTGAAAAATATTTCGGAATCTCCCCGCCTATTGCAAAAAATGTTTCCGGATCTGCTCCCTCCAGAATCATTTCCCGGTAATATACATGATTTTTATCTTTTGACATATAATCGCCCACAAGAACAAAACTTTCTATATCTGCTCCCGCTATTATTTTGTTTCCGAAATATATGTGCTCATTATCTTTGGCATAATCAAAACTGAGTATTTCAAAAGTTTTTTTATCTACATCATACATAGGATTCGTTTTATAATGAATTATATTAAATTTTTTTGCATAGGTACCGTTTAGAATGTTATCGTCCATTCCATCGTCTTTACTACAAGAAATTACTGTTGAAACTAAAATCAACGTTACTAGAAACTTCCTCATTCTTACTCCTTTACTATAATCTGATGAACTCTTTTCTGAAATCATAATCCGGAAGTTTTTCTTTTAATATTTTTTCATATTTTAAAATCTGCTCCTGATTATGGATTTCTCCGCTTTTAAAATCTAAAATAACTGCCTTTTTGCCAGTTCTGTCCAATAGTAATTTATCTATCCTGAAAACTTCACCTGTCACACCGTCTGTAATCTCAAATTCATTAAAAACTTCCCATGTCTTATAAAAAAGCTCCTTATTACCAAAAATAAAATTATCTGCTCTTTTAAATATTTCTTCCAGCTTTGACTTTCCCAGCATATTTCCATATTTTTGAAATACCTGGGATCTGGCAAAATATCTTTCTTCCTCACCCGCATACTTTATATTTTCAAAATAATAATGAATAGCTAATCCTTCTTTTCTTGAATTTTCTATTTCTAATGATTTTGTACTTTTTACTATTTTATCATATTTTTTATTTTCTATAAAATATTTCTTTATATTTATTTCTTTTTTCTCCGGCCTTTTACTCTCTTCCTCTTTATTTTGATATACTCCGTCTGTATAAAAAGAGCCTGCTACCTCTTCTATTTCAAGACCCGAGGCTTTGTAAAGGGCATTTTCCAGATTGTCATTTCTAAATCCTTTTTTTCCTGTATAATAAAAAATATATAAATTCGATTTTGCTCTTGTAAGTGCAACATAAAGATTATTTATTTTTTCGTCTTCCTCTTTTAGATCACTGTTTTTGGGAAATTTTCTGTATTCATCCAATAACTCTGTGATTCCTCTGTTTCTGCTGTTAAAGATTATGTAGTCCTCCACTTT
>RRZU010895695.1_pt1 | contig 41408 bp, 24 predicted proteins | sample 2165561 | NCBI WGS metagenome assembly RRZU01 (sample SAMN10456909, study PRJNA506462) | wastewater metagenome | isolation source: wastewater sludge | place: USA: Moscow, Idaho | reverse complement strand
GTCCAGCTGGACCATCGGGCGCAGATCCGGCGGGATGACCGGAATCACGTCAAGCACCATGGCCTCCGGCTTGTTGTCGGTGGTCAGGAACGCGTTGACGACCTTGAGACGCTTGAGCGCACGGGCCTTGCGCTGGCCGGTGCCCTTGTCGATCTCCTCGCGCAGCTCTTCCGCCGCAGCCTTCAGATCGAAGTCCTGCAGGCGCTTCTTGATGGCTTCGGCGCCCATGCAGCCGTCGAAGTAATCGCCGTAGCGATCCTTCATTTCACGCCACAGGTCGACGTCGCCTTCCATATCGCCGGGCTTGAGGCTCTTGAAACGGTCGAACACGGCGGTCAGACGCTGGATCTGGTCGTCGTAACGCTGGCGGATAGCCGCCATATCGCGTTCGGCGCCGCTACGCAGCTTGGCGCGTGCGCTGCCCTTGGCCTCGCCGGCCTCTTCGAGGGCGCGCAGATCCTCTTCGACCTTCTTGGCGCGCGCCTCGATGTCGCTGTTGCGGCGACGCTCGAGGTTCGCGATCTCGTTGTCGAATTCTTCCTGGAGGTCAGGCAGATCCTGATGACGCTGCTCCTCGTTCACCTCGGTGACCATGTAGGCCGCGAAGTAGATGACCTTCTCGAGATCCTTCGGAGCGATGTCAAGCAGGTAGCCCAGACGGCTCGGAACGCCCTTGAAATACCAGATGTGGGTGACCGGGGCGGCCAGCTCGATGTGGCCCATGCGTTCGCGGCGCACACGGGAGCGGGTGACTTCCACACCGCAGCGTTCGCACACGATGCCCTTGAAGCGCACGCGCTTGTACTTGCCGCACGCGCACTCCCAGTCACGGGTCGGGCCGAAGATCTGCTCGCCGAACAGACCGTCCTTCTCAGGCTTGAGGGTACGGTAATTGATGGTTTCAGGCTTCTTGACCTCGCCATAGCTCCAGCCGCGGATGTCGTCGGCGGTGGCCATGCCAATGCGAAGCTTGTCAAATGCGTTGACGTCCAGCACTCTTGATTCCTGTCTTTGAAATTGTTTCCATCACGTTTGCGGGAGCTGTCCGCGCCCGGCCCGCTTCAGGCGGGGCACGGACAGCTGTGTCGTCACTTGTATTCGGGCTCTTCCGCGGCCTGATCCTCCTTGGCGGAGGCGTCCGGGCGGGCACCGATGTTGAAGCCGAGATCGTTGGAGTTGGAAGCCGGGTCGTCGTCTTCCTCGCGCATGTCAATCGCCTGGCCGTCGGCGTTGAGCACCTCGACGTTCAGGGCGAGCGACTGCATTTCCTTCAAAAGCACCTTGAAGGACTCCGGGATGCCTGCCGGCGGCAGGTTCTCGCCCTTCACGATGGCTCCGTAGGCGCGCACGCGGCCGTCGACGTCATCGGACTTGGTGGTCATCATCTCGTGCAGCGTGTAGGCGGCGCCGTAAGCCTCGAGGGCCCACACCTCCATCTCGCCGAAGCGCTGGCCACCGAACTGGGCCTTGCCGCCGAGCGGCTGCTGCGTGATCATCGAGTACGGGCCGGTGGAACGCGCGTGAATCTTGTCGTCCACGAGGTGGTGGAGCTTAAGCATGTACATGTAGCCCACGGAAATCGGCTTCGGGAACGGTTCGCCGGTGCGGCCGTCGAACAGTTGCGCCTTGCCGTCCTCGCCCACGAGCTTGTTACCGTCCTTGTCCGGCAGCGTGCACTTGAGCAGGCCCTTCAAGGTGTCAGGGCGGACGCCGTCGAACACCGGGGTCGCGACCGGGGTGCCAGGCGCGCCCTTTTCTGCGCCTTCAGGCACGTACTTCTTCCAAGCGGCCTCAACATCCGGGTCGATGCTGATATCCCAGCCGGCGTGTGCAATCCAGCCCAAGTGAAGCTCGAGCACCTGGCCCAGGTTCATTCGGCTCGGCACGCCCAGCGGGTTGAGCATGATGTCGATCGGGGTGCCGTCGGCCATGAACGGCATATCCTCTTCCGGAAGAATCCGGGAGATGACGCCCTTGTTGCCGTGGCGACCAGAGAGCTTGTCGCCCTGCGTAATCTTGCGGTGCTGGGCGATGTACACGCGGATCATCTGGTTGACGCCGTTGGGCAGCTCGTCGCCGTCCTCCTCGGCATCCTCGCGGGTGATTTCCTTGACCGCGATGACAGTACCGGTCTCGCCGTGCGGCACGCGCAGCGAGGTATCACGAACTTCGCGGCTCTTCTCGCCGAAGATAGCACGCAGCAGGCGCTCCTCCGGGGTCAGCTCGGTCTCGCCCTTCGGGGTGACCTTGCCGACGAGGATATCGCCGGCCTCGACCTCGGCACCAATGCGGATGATGCCACGCTCGTCAAGGTTCGCGACCGCGTCCTCGCCGACGTTCGGCAGGTCGCGGGTGATTTCCTCAGCACCGAGCTTGGTTTCACGGGCGTCGATCTCGTACTCTTCGATGTGGATCGAGGACAGGGTGTCGTCGCGCACCAGACGCTGGGAGATGATCACAGCGTCCTCGTAGTTGTAGCCGTTCCAAGGCATGAACGCGATGAGCAGGTTCTTGCCCAGTGCCAGATCGCCCTTCTCGGTGGCCGGGCCATCCGCGAGGACGGTGCCTTTCTCCACGCGCTCGCCATGCTTGACAAGCGGGACCTGGTTGTAGCAGGTGGTCTGGTTGGAACGCTGGAACTTGGCGAGCTTGTAGCTGGACTGCGTGCCGTCGTCGTTCATCGTGCGGATGATGTCGGCGGACACGTAGGTGACCACGCCATCCTTCTCGGCGAGGATGACATCGCCGGAATCGACGGCTGCACGCCATTCGGAGCCGGTGCCCACGAGCGGGCGCTCGGACTTGACCAGCGGGACGGCCTGACGCTGCATGTTGGTACCCATCAGCGCTCGGTGGCCTTCATCATGCTCGAGGAACGGAATCAGGGAGGCGCCGACGGACACCATCTGACGCGGGGAGACATCCATGTAGTCGACCATCTCGACCGGGACATCTTCCGCTTCGCCCTGGGCGTCACGCACAAGGGCTTCCTTGGAGACAAAGTTGCCGTTCTCGTCAAGCTCCTGATTGGCCTGCGCGATGACGTGCTCGGCCTCGCGGTCGGCGGTCATGTAGACGACCTCGTCGGTCACATGGCCGTTGACGACCTTGCGGTACGGGGTCTCGATGAAGCCGAACGGGTTGATGCGGCCGAAGGTCGCCAGCGAGCCGATCAGGCCAATGTTCGGGCCTTCAGGGGATTCGATCGGGCACATACGACCGAAGTGGGACGGGTGCACGTCTCGCACTTCCATGGATGCGCGGTCACGGGACAGGCCGCCGGGGCCGAGGGCGGACAGACGACGCTTGTTCGTCACGCCGGCCAGCGGGTTGTTCTGGTCCATGAACTGGGACAGCTGGGAAGTGCCGAAGAACTCCTTGATGGTCGCGCTGACCGGGCGAATGTTGATCAGGGACTGCGGTGTGATTGCCTCGGCATCCTGGGTGGTCATGCGTTCACGCACGACACGCTCCATACGGCTCAGGCCGGTGCGCAGCTGGTTCTGGATCAGCTCGCCGACCTGGCGGATTCGACGGTTGCCGAAGTGATCGATATCGTCGACGTCCACACGCAGATCGACCGGCTCGCCGTCACGCATGCCCGGGAAGGTCTTGTCGCCGGCATGCAAAGTCACCAGGTACTTGATGGTGGCGATGATGTCCTCGCGGCTCAGGCTGCGATCGTTGTAATCACGCTCAAGGCCCAGCTTGCGGTTGATCTTGTAGCGGCCGACGCGTGCCAGATCGTAGCGCTTGGTGTTGAAGTAGAAGGAATCCAGCAGGTTCTTGCCAGCCTCGGGGGTCGGGGTGTCCGCCGGACGAATCTTGCGGTACAGGTCAACGAGGGCCTCGTCCTGCGTGTTGATCGAGGTTTCCTTCGCCAGCGCGTCAAGCACGAGCGGGTAGTCCTTGAAGGACTCGGCGATCTCCTGCTTGGTCATACCAATGGCCATGAGGAACACGATCGCGGACTGCTTGCGCTTGCGATCCACGCGGACGCCGAGGACGTCGCGCTTGTCGATCTCGAACTCGAGCCATGCGCCGCGGCTCGGGATGATCTTCGCACCGAAGACCTCCTTGTCGGAGGTGCGGTCCTGCTGACGGTCGAAATACACACCCGGAGAACGCACGAGCTGCGAAACGATGACGCGCTCGGTGCCGCCGATGATGAAAGTGCCGTGCGGAGTCGGCAGCGGGAAATCGCCCATGAAGACGGTCTGGCTCTTGATCTCGCCGGTATCGCCGTTTTCGAACTCAGCGTTCACATACAGCGGCGCGGAATAGGTGTAATCCTTCTCCTTGCACTCCTGGACCGTGTGACGCGGCTCCTCGAAGTACGGGTCGGAGAAGGTCAGGCTCATGGTCTGAGTGAAGTTCTCGATCGGAGAAATCTCCTGGAAGACCTCGTCAAGACCGGAAACGTGCGGCACGGTGTTGGTGCCGTTCTTTTCGTCTTCCTCGACGCGCTTCTTCCAGCGCTCGTTGCCGATCAGCCAATCGAAGCTGTCGGTCTGCACGCCCAGCAGGTAGGGCACATCGATGGGCTCACGGATGGAGCCGAAATTCACGCGATCCGACGCCTTGTGCAGTTTGATGTCATGCTCGTCGGCACGTGCGATGACTTTGGTGGTGTTCGTCGTAGCTTGTTCAGCAGCCAATGGACGTTCCTTATCACTCGCTTTGTCGTTTGTTCCCCGGAAACGCGGGCGGACGGCCACTATATGCTGTTCGCGGGCGCTTCTTGACTGTCAGCATGCCCGCAATATGACACACTTTACGCAAAGTCAATAGTTTAGCCGATGATTGCGCGCGCCGCAAATGCGACACGCTTGTGGGAGGTGGACAGGGATGGTGGGGGTGAGAGCGATGGGCGGTCTGTCCGCCACACCGACCGCCAGACCGACCGCCAGAATGTGAGCCACATCCTCACACGATGGCCACCGATACGGTCAAACCCCCATTCCGAAGATCCAGCCCAGCCATCAGCAATCATGTGAACGAATCCTCACAGGATGACTTGCCTTGACAAGCCAGCTATGGGGCACCATCACTCTTCGCGCATACCCGCACATACGAAACTCGACAGATTGCGGTCCGGCCGGCCAAATCAACCCCGCAAACCATCTGGCGCGCATGCCGCGACATACACAACACGGCAGATCAACCCCATACAAGTCCACATACACTGCCAAACCACCTCACACGCATGCCGCGACATACACAACATGACAGATCAGCTTCCAACAAGCCCACTCGCGCCGCCAAATCACCGGACACACATGCCGGAACATACACAATCCGGCAAATCGTGCGCCAAGCGCCCCGACGACGCGCCTGACCACTCCCCGACCGATCAGCCTCACTGCGCATACGCGACACTGCGCATGCGGGCGCATACATCATCGATCTGATTCGCAAGCCGCCGATTACACGCCCCCAAGCGAATAATCTTTCCGACTGCCCAACGCCACCGTCAACGCAGCCAGCCAACGCGGCATACCCAAACCAGCTACCCGACGGTAATCGTCACCTTATTGCTCACAATCTTCGGATGGTCCTTCATCGACAGCTGTGCGGTATAAGTCCCGGCGTCCACTTTCGGCAGCGTTGAATCCTCAGCGCACGAGCTCCCGGTACGATTCGTGTTCCACGTCATCGTCTGCGTGTCGGTATCCCCCACCGCAAGCAGCAGCTGGCGCGAATCCACATCGCATACGTCGGACCTCCACACGGTGTCGCTTCCCGACTTGATGGTCAGCACCCGCGAATCATCCGCGGCATCAATCAGGCAGCTGCTCTTGCCCTTCGGCACATACTTGATGGTCGCTGTGAATTTCATGGAACCACCGACAGCAACCGTCTGGGAATCCGACTGCAACGACAAATCGATATCGGACGCCGTACAATCCTTGACTTTGCTCTGCTGTTTCGGCGTCGGCACCGCCGAACGAGTCAGCGCCATCTGGTCGTCATGGCGGATCGACGCATCAATCGCCATCATTCCCCGGCCGAGGCTGTACACGCAAAACGCAATCAGCGCAAGAACGACAATCAACGCAATCAACGCGACAATGCGACGCCTGCGGTAGATCTGCCGCTGCCGTTTGGACAATTTTCGGCGGGGACGGCGATTCCGCGGGTCGTTGGAAGTGCGCTGGCTGCTCGATGACATATGGTCCAGTGTAGTCATGCCGGTGGTGACGTGTCACGCTGACGCTACGTCAGATTGCGAAGTAGCGTCAGATTGCGAAGCAGCGTCGGGTTGCGAAGTGTTGGCGTGCGTTTCGATGGTCGCACTGGCATCGGCGCTGCCAGCGGCACCAGCACTGTCATCGGCACCGGCAGCCGAGTCCGCGTCGGTATCAGCATTCCGGACGCTCCCGGCGGGCAGACGAATCCCTTCATCACCAATGATTTCAATCAGTCCGTCCTCGTCAAGCGAGGCGACGCACGCATCAAGCTGCGTCTGGTCGGGCCACAACGACGCCACCCGCGCGCGCGACAATACCGGGGCATCCGCAGGCAGCGCACGCAACGCAGCCAACACAATGCCGCGCACCTGTCGATTCGTGCCCGCGAACCGCTGACGGGGACGAGTCCGGCGCTGTCCCAGTCCCGGACGGCCCGCCGCAAGAAACGCGCAAACCGACGCAACCGGGCAAGTCTCACAAGCCGGAGATTTCGCCGTGCACACCAGTGCGCCGAGCTCCATCACCGCCTCGTTCCACACGACGCTGGCTGCTTGATCTTCGGGAAGCACGCGCGAAGCCAGATCCCGATCCTTCGCCGTCGTGGACCCGCCCAACGATTCCTCGCCGACGAACAGGCGCGGCAGAACACGCCGAATATTCGTATCGATGACGGCAATCCGCTCTCCGAACGCGAAACTCATGACCGCACTCGCCGTGTAATCGCCGATTCCGGGCAGCGCGACCAGCTCGCCGTAACTGTGAGGAAGCCGGTTGCCGTATCGCGTGGTGACTTCGCGGGCGCACTCCTGCAAACGCAAAGCACGACGCGGGTAGCCGAGGCGGCCCCATGCGGTGATGACCTCTGCCGTGGATGCCGCGGCAAGTGCTTCCGGGGCCGGCCAATGGCGCATCCACGTGGTCCAGTAGGGCACGACCCGGCTCATCTGGGTCTGCTGGCTCATGACTTCGCTGACGAGGACGCCCCACGGGGTGGTGCGGCCGAATCGCCACGGCAGGTCGCGGGCGTTCGCATGCCACCACAAGGTGAGCACGCGCTGGATTTCAGGCGTGTGCCGGATTTGGGGCACGTGGTCTGTGGCGGCAGGCCTCGCGCGGACGGATGGCACGTCTGGCGTATGCGGGGTGTCAGGTCGGTTGGTGTTCCTCGTGTGCCGTATCTTAGCATCCGGCTGGGGTGTGGTTGGCGTGTGGCGTGGCTGTCGGTTGAACGGGTTAGGTTGGAGCGTATGACACATGAAGCCAATCCGCAGCAGTCTCAGGATGCCGGTTCATCGGCGAATCCGGAGGCGAAAGTCGAGTCGATGTTCGAATACGGGTATCGCAAGTCGAATTATGGTCCGGATGAGCTCGTCACCGACGCGCACGGCAATCCTATCAATGTGACGGATGCGATGATGAGTGCCGAGGATGCGGCGAAAGCCGAGACGAGCACGCCGCACCTGTGCTACTACTCGCCGCGTATCCCCGGCAATACGGGGTCGGCGATTCGCCTGTGCGCGGTGACGGGGACGATTCTGCATCTGGTCGAGCCGCTTGGATTCAATCTGCATGATACGAAGTTGCGCCGCGCTGGATTGGATTACCATGACATGGCGCATGTAGTGCTGCATCCGGATTTCGACAATCTGGTTGAATCGATGCCGAATTCCAGGATCATCGCGTTCACTGCGCATGCGACGAAGCTGTACACGGAGGTCGAGTATCGACCGACAGATATTCTGCTGTTCGGCCCTGAGCCGGGCAATATCCCCGATCCGACAGATATCATGTTCGGCCCGCATGTCGCCGAGCAGGTGCGACTGCCGATGCGCCCGAGCCTGCGAAGCCTGAACCTGACCAACTGCGCGTCCATCGCCATCTACGAAGCCTGGCGCCAACTCAAATTCAAGGGCGGCGCGTAAATCAAACACCCCCACTAGGGTGTTTGATAGCACCGCTGAGGGCCGATTGCATCGAGGCCCGAAGCAGAAAAACAGCCGGCGAAGCCGACAAAATCACAAAATAAGCCCGGCGCGTAAGCGAAATGGCCCAGTGGGCCATTTCGTAGCACCGCTGAGGGCCGATTGCATCGAGGCCCGAAGCAGAAAAAACGGCGCGAAGCGCACCATAAGATAAATGCAAGCCCAGCGCGGAATTGCATGAGCTTGACTAATCGTCCCAATCCTCAGTGCGGCATCCGCCGTGTTGACGCTTCGCAGTGGCGTCGCCAGTGTAAGGAGACTGCCCCCGCTTGGGCACTGATGGGAGTCCGAGCCGAAATCGCCATGCCGTCTGCTTTCTCCCGGGAGAAGTCAACGGTTTGCGAAATTCTCGACTGTTCTCCCGGGAAAAATCGCGGATTTCGCAATCCATGGCTTTCCTCCCGCACAATCCGTGGGAATTTATCGGAATCCACCCTCTCCACGGATAATCTCCCATCGAAAACGTTGGAATTCTGCGATTCTTGAAAATCGACCAAAATGCCGCCTACGGGAGAAAAACAACAGAATGACCCATCCGCGTTAAACTCCCACGAGAAACCGGGATGTTATTCATCAGAAGCCGGTTCTTCGAAGCTCTCCTGTCCCACCCACGATGACCGCCGACCACATCGTCTATCGCAACATATTCCGCAGACACACAACGAAATCCGCCGCTCTCCCAACCTTCTGCCGACGCTAAGTGGTGTCTCAGCGTCGGCAGAAGGTCGGGGGTCAAGAAGCACCGCGCCCAAACTATCTCCACCAACTAGCTACACCAAGCAGAACCTACGCGTAACCAGATTGTGCGCTCCCGCAAACTAGTTACGCCAACAAACCGCCCAGCGTAGCCAGTTTGTGGATTATCACAAACCGGGTTCGCAAACGAACCGCCCAACGTAACCAGATTGTGCGCTCCCGCAAACCAGTTACGCCAACGAACCGCCCAACGCAACCAGATTGCACACTCCCACAAACCAGCTACACTAACGAACCACCCAACGTAGCCAGTTTGTGGATTGTCACAAACCGGTCACGCAAACGAACCGACCAGCGTAACCAGATTGCGCACCCCCACAAACCAGTTACGCTAACGAACCGCCCAGCGGAACCCGATTGTAGATTGTCACCGACTGGTTCGTAAACGCCAACCACCGCTACCCGCAACGCAGCATCCACCGTAACCGGTTACGACAGCCAACTATCAACCAGCCGAAATAACGAACGGGCCGCGTACCGGGATTGTCCGGTGCGCGGCCCGTCGGGTCACATCCAATACCCTTGATTACTCGAGAATACTTGGGATACCTGATACCCTCTATAGCAGCTCAGTTCTTGAAGCTGTGGATCGGCGCCGGGATTCGCCCGCCGCGCGACACGAAAGCCTCGCAGCTTGCGGTGTTGACCGGCATAATCGGCGCATAACCCATGAGCCCGCCGAATTCCGCGGATTCGCCGACACCCTTGCCGATGACCGGGATCACACGCACGGCGGTCGTCTTCTGGTTGACCATGCCGATAGCCGCCTCGTCGGCGATCATGCCGGAGATGGTGGACGGCGTAGTATCGCCTGGAATCGCAATCATGTCAAGGCCGACCGAGCACACGCACGTCATCGCCTCGAGCTTTTCGATGCGCAAGCAACCGGAAGCAGCCGCATCGATCATGTTCTTGTCTTCAGAAACCGGGATGAACGCGCCAGACAGGCCGCCGACGTACGAGGACGCCATGATGCCGCCCTTCTTAACCTGGTCGTTAAGCATGGCCAGCGCTGCGGTGGTGCCGGGCGCGCCGACCTGCTCAAGCCCGCATTTCTCAAGCACTTCGCCGACAGAGTCACCGGCAGCGGCGGTCGGAGCAAGCGACAAATCGATGATGCCGAACGGGATGCCGAGCCGGCGTGACGCCTCCTGGGCGACCAGCTGGCCGACACGCGTGATCTTGAACGCGGTGCGCTTGATGGTCTCGCACAGGAATTCGAAATCCTTACCCTTGGCCTCGTCAAGCGCGCGGGAGACCACACCCGGGCCCGAAACACCGACATTGATGACCGCGTCGCCTTCGGTGACACCATGGAAGCCGCCCGCCATGAACGGGTTGTCATCCGGCGCGTTGCAGAACACCACAAGCTTGGTGCAGCCGTCACTGTCGGTCTCGCGGGTGGCGTAGGCGACGTCCTTGACGATGTGACCGAGCAGGTAAACCGCGTTCATGTCAATGCCGGTCTTGGTGGAGCCGACGTTCACCGACGAGCACACGATGTCGGTTTCACTCAGCGCCTGCGGCAGGGAGCGGATGAGCATCTCCTCGGCGGGCGTCATGGATTTGGAAACAAGTGCGGAGTATCCGCCAATCAAGTCAACGCCGACAGTTTTCGCGGCTTTGTCAAGCGCATGGGCGATGCGCACAAAATCCTCGGAGCTCTTGCAAGCACTGGCTCCGACCAGCGAAATCGGCGTGACGGTGATGCGCTTGTTGACGATCGGGATGCCATAATCGCGTTCGATGGCCTGGCCTGTGGAAACCAGGTCCTTGGCGTACGTGGTGATCTTGCGGTAGATGTTGTCGCACACCTCGTCCACGGTGTCGGCCGCGCAGTCAAGCAGGCTGATGCCCATGGTGATGGTGCGCACGTCGAGCTTCTCCTGCTCGATCATCTTGTTGGTCTCGTGGACCTCCATGATATTCAGCATGGTCGTGTCTGTCCTTTTCGATTCGTTCGGTTGCGTTCTTGCGCGGCGATCCGCGTGATGGCTGGACTCAGACGCGATGCATCTTGGTGAAGATCTCTTCGCGCTGGCAGCGGATGCGCACGCCAATCTCCTCGCCGAGCTTGTCGAGGTCGTTGACCATGGTGCCGAATTCGTTGTCGGCGTTGCTGTAATCGACGATCATCATCATGTTGAAGAACCCGTCGATGATGGTCTGCGAGATGTCGAGGACGTTGACATGGTGACCGGAAAGGTACGTGCAGACGCGGGCGATAATGCCGACGGTGTCCTGGCCTACGACGGTGATGATTGCCTTGTTCATGGATCTCCCTTGGAAAATCGGTGCGATGGTATCCAGATGGATTCAAGTATAGGGAATGCACACGTCATCGGGCCGGGAATGTCCGTTTTGGGACGATTTGCCTAGGGCTGAAGGACACCGACTCGCTGTGAGAATAACGGACGTCAAGTCAACGACGCCTGAAGCGGGGACACACAAAACATCAGACAACGAAACAACAAACACCCGAAACGAAAAACATTCGAAACGAAAGACGCCCGAAACGAACTTGGCATTACTGTCGGCAGTCCGTTCCGGGCATCTCGGCCTTGCTGACGTTCCCAGTGTCAGTCGACCTGCATCAGTCGACGCGGTGCGCCGAAGCGGATGCGACCGCGGCGAGCGCCCGAGGCTGGTGGAATCCATGTACTGCAAACGCGTCGGCAATCTTTTGCGCGACTTCACGGCTGCGTCCCTTGTCTACCAGCGCGATGATGGAGCCGCCGAAGCCGCCGCCGGTCATGCGGGCGCCGTACGCGCCGTTGGCCCGCGCGGTGTCCACGGCGACATCGAGTTCCGGCACCGTAACTTGGTAGTCGTCGCGCAGGGAATCGTGGGAGGCGTTGAACAGTTCGCCAGCACGCTTGACATCCCCGGCTGCAAACGCATCGACGAACTGTCCGACACGGCCGATTTCGGTGATTACGTGACGTACACGCCGGCGCTCCACGTCATCATCGAGCTTGCCGAGAACGTCCGCAAGCGCGGCCTCGGGGTCGTCGGCGGCGTTGACCCGGTCGGCAATCACCCGCAGGTTCTCCACCCCGAGCCCGGCAGCCGCCTGTTCGCAGGTGGCGCGGCGCTGGGCGTATTGCCCGTCGTTGAGCTGATGCGGGGCCCGCGTGTCCACGACCAGCAGTTCGAGCCCATACTTGTCGAGGTCGAAGGCCTGCTGGGACACGCTTTCGAGGGCGCTCAGGCCAGGCCGGCAGTCCAGGAGCAGCGCGTGCCCCGGTGCGCATCGCATGGAGGCGTTCTGGTCGAGCCCGCCGGTGGAGGCGCCCGCCATATCGTTTTCCGCGGCGATGGCCGCGTTGATCAGGGTGATGCGCCCCGCATCGCTTGAGCCGAAGCCGAGCCCGTACACGTCGTCCAGGGCGAGGGCGGTCGAGCAGGTCATCGCGGCGGAGGAGCTCAGCCCGGAGCCGAGCGGCACGCATGAGGCGAAGGCCGCGTCGAAGCCCTTGACTTGCCCGAATCCGGCTTCACGCAGCGCCCATGCGACGCCGACCGGGTAGGCCGCCCACCCGTCGACGCCTCCGGCTGTGAGACCGTCCAGATCGGCTTGTGCGACCTTGTCGGGGCTGACATCGGAAACCACATGCACACTCGTGTCTTCGCTCGGTTTCAGCGCGATATACGTGCGGTGCGGCAGCGCGATCGGCAGGCACAGACCCGCGTTGTAATCGGTGTGCTCACCGATGAGGTTCACACGCCCCGGAGCCGCCCACACACCTGCCGGCGCCTCACCGTATGCCTGTTCGAACAGCTCTCGTGCTGCGGCGGCGCCTTCCGCGTCGCCCATCGCGTCGATGAACAGGATGCTTCCGGCTGCATCCTGCGTTGCATGCTGCTGGTCTGGTGTTGTCATGATTATTCCTTTCGAATGATGTTGCGCTGATGTGCCGCTGTGCTGCCCGCCTGCTGCCGGCCCGGGCCCTCCTACGTTCTGCACGCCAATGCCTGGTCAACCACCGCACGGCCAGCCGGTACGCGTTCAGTCGTCGATGTCAATCGGCCCGAGCTCATGGAACCGCTTGGCGATGAGTTCCGGCGTCGTGTCGGACACCCATGCGGCCATACCTGATTCGGAACCCGCCAGATACTTGATCTTGTTCGCCGCCCTACGGAAGGAGAAGAACTGGAGGTTGAGCCGGTAGTTCGCGCGGCGGGCGTCATGAATCGGCGCCTGATGCCACGCGGCGATGTACGGCAGATCCATGCCCTTGCCGTCGCCCTTGTCGAAGAAGGCGTTGCCACGCTTGAGCAACGCGGAGTACATCTGTGCCAAATCCCAACGCTCCTGGTCGTCAAGCTCGTCGATGGTGAGCACGTCGCGCAGGGGGACGACATGCACTTCCAACGGCCAGCGCGCCGCCGCCGGCACGTAGGCTACCCAGCTGTGGTTGCGCATGACGATCCGCTCCCCCGCCTCGATTTCGGCGTTCATGAGGTCGCGCAGCAGGTTGCCGCCGGTACGTTCGTGGTATGCCTCGGTGTGCTGCAGTTCAGTTTCCAGCTTCGGCGCGATGAACGGGTAGCAGTAGACCTGGCCGTGCGGGTGGGCGAGCGAGACGCCGATTTCCTGACCGTGGTTCTCGAACGGGAAGATCTGCTCAATACCGTCGATATGCGAGATCTCGGCGGTGCGGAAGGCCCACGCCTCAACAACCGTGCGCAGGCGGCGCACCGGCAAATCGGCGGGCAGACCATGCTCGTTGGGGTCGAAGCAGATAACCTCGCACCTGCCGCCGGCCATCTTCTGCTGCCACAGCGGGTTGCCGTCGACATTCGTCACCGTGTCGGGCACGCCGGGCACGCGCACCATCGAGGGGAAACGGTTTTCAAAGATAACGACGTTGTAATCGGTATCCGGCACTTCGCCATCCTGATACGGGTCACCCGGCTTGCGCGCGGCGAGCGGGTTGCCCTTCGCAGTGGCCCCCGGACCGGCGGTGATTGGCCGGTTCATGCGCGCAGTGGCCATGGGGATCCAGTCGCCGGTCAGCGGGTCGCGGCGCATCTGCGGTGCAGCGTACGGCACCTCGTTGCCGTCGGCGTCCAGATGAGGCGCGAAACGGTAGGCGAGATGGCGGGGGTCATGCAGTTCGCGGGTCTTCTTGCCGCTGACGTACTCAGGGTCGTCATCGAGATAGAAGAAGTCGCGTCCGTCGGCGAGGGTGGTCGGCGTGATGCGGATGTTGGCGCTCGCGTATGCGCCGGGCTGGTAGTACTGCCATGCCGGCGTCTGCTGGAGCGATTGGGATGATTGGGTGGTCATGTCGTCTCCTTTGTCGGACGGTTGAGCTTATGTTGTCTGTTTCTTTCACAACAGAATCGCATGCGCCGCCAAGACTGAATGCGCCGCGTTGCGCCTCTGTCGCGGCGACGGGCTGCGCTGCCCGCCGCCGGGTCTGGTTGTGGTTGTCTGCTACTTGCCGACCGGCCTCGGCGTCCCCGTTGTCCGGCCGGCCTTCATCTGCCTGCCGCGAGGTCCACGATCCGCAGGAAGGTCATACTCGTCATCGACGGAATCGGGATATCCCGGGCCTCCCGCGGCAGCATGCGCCCCGACATGTTCGGCGACCACGCCGTTCTCGTTCGGGTGTATCCGGCGGGGCGAACGGACTGATTCGTCCGACTCGCCCTGTTTGGCGAGCACGAGTTCCTTGACCAGTTCGCGTGTTTTGGTGACGGAATCAGGGTCGAGCCCGTCATCGGTAATCACAGTGTCGACCTGGTCGAAGTTGGCGAACAGAGACAGCGAGGTGCTGCTCCATTTGGTGTGGTCGGTGAGGATAATCGTCCGGTCGGCGATATCCATCATCGCCATGTCGGTGGCCGCTTCCAATGAGTTCGGCATGAGGAAGCCACGCGGAATGGACACCGAATGCGTGCCGAGGAACACGGTGTTCACGCGCAGGGATTGCACGACCTTGTCCGCAATCGGCCCGACCAGAGAGTTGGAACGGGTGATGACGCCGCCGGTGACAATCACCTCGACATCCTTGGATTCGAGCGCCTGAACGAGTTCGGCGACGGGAATCGAGTTGGTGAGGATGGTGACGCCGCTGGACTGCTGGGATTCAAGCAGGTGCTGGGCGAACACGTAGGCGGTGGTGCCGCCGCCGATGGCGATGACGTCGCCCGGGGAGACGTAGTTGACTGCCTCCTGTGCGATGGCGTCCTTGAGGCCGATGTCCATCTGCGATTTTACGGAGAACAGAGGTTCGCTCAGCAGGGTGCTGGTGGTCACTGCGCCGCCGTGGACGCGTTTGAGCAGGCCCTTGTCGGCGAGTTCGGCAATGTCCCTGCGCACGGTCATGGCTGACACGCCGAGCTCTTTGGACAGCGCGGTGATGCGCACCGCACCGCGGGTGCGCAGTCTGCTGAGAATCAGATGCTGACGTTGTGACGAAATCATATGAACATTATCGCACATAATTGCGCACACAAGTGACAGCATTGAGCGGATAACGCTCGACAACATCATGAAAACTCACAAAAACGCTAAGTTTTCCGCACCGTCCGTAAGCAAGATGAACATAAGCGAACGCTCCCTCGTTGTGGTCATCGGCGTGTCGCCCGCTGCGTGTCGCCTGTTGCGTGTCGCCCGCTGGGTGTCGTCTGTCGAATACCGTCTGCTGGCTATCTTCTGTTGCGCGTCACAGGCTGAATGCTCTCTACCGCGTGGTACCCGTTACCCGGCACCCGCTAGTCGATCCGCTAATCGGCACGACGGCCATGGGCCGAACGCATCCGCGCAATCCCCCACAAGGTGACATTCCGCATCGCCTCAACGACAATCGCCGAATCCATCTTCGACACACCACGGCGACGTTCGGGGAAGACGATCGGCACCTCGAGAATCCTGCCGCCGACCGCCGCGGCGCGCCTAGTCATATCAATTTGGAAGACATAGCCGTTCGCCTCAACGGACCGCAAATCCATATGCCTGAGCAAATCGGCCCGGTACGCGCGAAACCCGGCGGTCATATCGCGCACATCCAACCCCAGCATCCTGCGCGCATACCATGACCCGCCCCTGGAAATCAAATCGCGATACCACGGCCATCCTTCCGTACGCCCGCCCGGCACACGTCTCGAGCCGATCACCAGATCCACGCCACGATCGCAGCGCATCACCTTGAGCATGCGCGCCAAATCCTGTGGGCGGTGCGAACCATCCATATCCATCTCGCATACCACGGCATACCCGCGATCCAACGCCCATGCGAACCCAGCCAGATACGCCGGCCCCAGGCCGCCTTTGCCCCCGCGATGCAGCACATGGATATGCCCATTGTCCTGTGCCATCTGATCGGCGAGCTCACCCGTGCCGTCCGGGGAGGCGTCATCGACGATCAACACGTCAACATCCGGATTGTAGGCGAACACACCATCAAGGGTTGTGCGGAGGTTCTCGCGCTCGTTATATGTCGGCATCACCACGCACACGCCGTCCCCCGCCATGCCGGTTCCACTCGCAGATGCTGTCATGACTCCCCTTTCAAGCTGCTTCACGTCGTTTTTTCATCACTTCATGCCACGTCAAACGACTGCAAGCCGTCTGTGCCGCCTCAAGCCGTTTGACGCCACCAGCCCCAATTGGACTCTGTGTTCACAGTACCCGCGTTTGTTGCGAACACGCTGACAACAGTGCCACAATATGAGGTATGAGTTACGTTTCCGAACAGCCGTTGCACGACGCCGTCAACAAGGCGACTACCGACCTTTTCACTTTCGGCTACAAGCACATCGTCAAACCGTTCTTCGTGTTCAACCACACACCTGACGTTTCACACGACCAGATGATTGAATTCTGCCGTGTCACCCGCAATATTCCGACGCTCATGTGGCTGCTGCGCGAAATGCTCGACTACACCGACCCGATTCTCGAAACCGATGTGATGGGCGTGCATTTCGATAACCCCTTCGGTCTGTCCGCCGGCCTCGACAAGAACTGCGACATGCCGGTGCTGCTCGACAACGCCGGATTCGGTTTCGAAACGGTCGGCTCGACCACCGCACGCCCGTGCGCGGGCAATCCGAAGCCATGGTTCCACCGGCTACCGGAATACGATTCGATGATCGTCCATGTCGGGCTTGCCAACGACGGCAGCGAACGGGTTATTCCGCGGGCCGAACGCGCATGGGACAAGGCGAAAAGCATGCAAGTGTCCGTGTCCATCGCGCGGACGAACGACAACCTGTGCGGAGACATCGACGAAGGCATCGAAGACTACTGCACGTCGATGCGCCGGGCGGCCGGGCACACGGCGATGATTGAAATCAACATCTCCTGCCCGAACACCTATGTCGGCGAACCGTTCGGCGAGCCGGAAAACCTCGACCGGTTGTTCAGCGCGTTGGACAAGATCGACCGCCCGCAGCCGGTGCTCGTCAAGATGCCACTGAATAAGACGTGGCCAGAATTCCGCGAGCTGCTTGACGTGCTGACGGAACACAATGTGCAGGGCGTCAGCATCGCAAACCTGCAGAAGGACCGCAGCGGTATGGAGATACCAGCGATGTGGAAGGGCGGACTGAGCGGTGGGCCGACCTACCGCGCGAGCAACGCGATAATTCGGCAGGCCTACCGCGAGTACGGCGACCGCTTCGCCATCGCGGGCATCGGCGGCGTGTTTACCCCCAAGCAGGCGTACGAGAAGATCCGCGCGGGCTCCAGCCTAGTCATGTTCATCTCCTCGCTCATGTATCGCGGACCGCAGCAGATCACGGTGCTCAAGCGCGGACTCGCCGAACTGTTGCGCCGGGACGGGTTCGAGCACGTCAGCGAGGCGGTCGGCGTCGACGCTTGATCAGGGCTTGATCGGGGCTTGATGGCGGTGTTGTACTGCGCCTTGATTGCGTTTGATTGCGTTTGATTGCGTTTGATTGTGCTTGATTGTGTTGGGGTTCACGTGGCAAGGTTCGCGCGGCGGATGAACTCCACATCAAGCATGTCACCACATACAAAACACGACAGAAAACTGACGGTTCGACACTGGCGCGCAGCATTTGCCGAGTTGCGTATGTCGGGGCACGCGCAATCCGGCAAATTCCTCGGGAATCAGCCACCAAGCAAGCCAATCAGACGGTTCGCGTATGTCAGGAGATACACGAGCTGACACCACCGAACCGCTCACCAACTCATCCAACAACTCACCGACCCATTGCACCGCTGCAATCACCCATCCGCTCTCTTTCTACAAACTGGCTACGCCGGCAAAGGAGTTAGCGTAACCAGTTTGTAGAACGCGCGAAGTCCCCACATTGGTCCCGCAAGAGACGGGATTCATGACTGATTCGATGCCCAACCGTGTGGGTCAATCCTCACACAACGACCCTCAACGCCACCAAGCCAACTATCCCCGACCGCCCAAACCGCCACCGCGCAAACGAATCCTCACACAACGACTCCCCGGACCGACAAACCAGCCAATCACAGCCCCCAAACCGTCAGTGTGTGAGTAAATCCTCACACAACGACACCTGACGCTGCCAAATCAGCTCTCCCGCGACCGCCCAAACCGCCACTGTGCGAGCCAATCCTCACACAGACGCACTCTCACACAGATTGGAATCAGCCGATATGCCGACCAGTACCACCAAATGGGCGGCATATCGGCTGATTCCAACCACACCGACCACAAGCAGCACCACTGCCAATATGAGCTTGCCGCGCAAACCACTGGCACCAACGCCCCAAGAAAGGCCGGGCAGGAACATGATGAACAACGATACGACACTGAACACGATATTGACGATTCGATTGGGTAGCAGGTCGAAACGATGATCCCGTGATTCAGTCGCCGCCACACCAGCCGCAGGATTGGAATCGCTATACGGTCCGCTTTGCTGCGGGACTTGCTGTGGAACTTGCCGCGACCAAGGTGACCGTTGCATGGGTTGTGGTTGCTGCGATATCGGCGATTGTTGCAAAGGCTGCGATTGCCCGGAAACCGCCGGCTGCTGCAGCCAAGGAGATTGTTGCGGGGCCTGAGCATACCTCGGCATCGATGGCGTGGATGCACCCGGACGGGAGGAAGATTGCGCCAGCGGACCCGGCTGTTGCGGCACTGATGGCATCGCAGATTGCTGTGAATACGACCCGTACGGAGACGGCGCCTGCACATACCGCCCTTGCGGATACGGCAGCTGACCGGACGAACCGAGTTGCCCCGGTACTTGGCCGCCGGACGGCATCCGTCCATCGTGCGGCATCAGTCCACCGCGGCCAACCGGCGGCATCATATTTGGATTGCCCATATTCTTCCTCCATGCGTCGTGACAGTCATCACTGACCAATCATCACCGACCAGCCGGTTACCAGTCTCCGTTGTCCGTCCATACATGTCAGCCGATTGTCGGCGACATCAATGCTCATGAATACACCTCAGCAGTACCAATCGCGCATTGTCATTCCCTCTTATGTACGCCGCTTATGTACGCCGACGCCCCGCTTCCACGTCGGAACCTCAACTGCACGCGTCCGACACGCCGTCTCAGCATATGGGCACCGCTCCGTTTCAAGGAAATCAATAACCCGTCCAGCCGACAAACACGAATGCGAACAAATGAAGTGAAACGTTTTATGACGCAGAACATCGCCGTTTTCCAGAATCATTGCTTCGTGTCAGAAGGCAATTCGTTACCGGCGAGACGTGACATTGCGATCCTCGGCACAGGATACGATTTCGACCAATACATTCGCGCGAACACCAACGCGCATGGGGGACAATGTATGCACAATTCTAGGGGGAACTGTCATGACTATCAGTGCACCGCTGTCACTTGGTGGCCCACACGAGCGACCTGTTGCAAGGACGAATGCCGAGGCCTGGTATTCGTCGTGGAGTGCAAAGAGCACGCAAACGCACCGAACCGCCGAGGCTTTTCGGACAACCCAGACGGCCCAAGCGGGCATCACGGAACACGCAGTCGGGCGCATCCCTGGCTACTCACCCATCATGCAGCTTGGATCGGGCTCGGAAGCCGACGTGTACCTGTACCGTCAGCATGTCCCCGAACGTCTGGTCGCCATCAAGATCAGCAAGCAGCGGTTGGATTCACAGGCGGCGAATCGTTTGCTTTCCGAAGCTGATTTCATGGGACGGATCTGCACGCACCCGCATATTCTGTCCATTTACGGAAGCGGCATCACCGCGACCGGACACGGATACACCGTGTTCGAGTACGCCCCGGGAGGCAATTTCAAGGCCTTCCTCGAGCATGACAGACTCACCGCAGACCAGATGCTCACCATCGGTATCGATCTGGCGAGCGCTCTGTTCACCGCACATCGTAAAGGCATTATCCACCGCGATATCAAGCCAAGCAACATACTCATCAACGCGCAACATATGCCCATGCTCGCTGATTTCGGTATCGCGGGCACCATCTATGGAGGCCCCGGTGTGGGATTCACCGTTGCCTGGGCACCGCCCGAGGTACTGGCCAACGGCGGAGGCGGCAATGAGGCGTCCGATATTTATTCCCTAGGTGCCACACTGCTCGCTATGGTGACTGGGCAATCCCCGTATGAATACGCGCATGCCGACGAGTTAGGCAATTCCCGCGGGAAGGAACGGTCGGAACGGTTGCAGTCCATCATCATGGCAAGGCCGTTGCCGGCATTCCACCGTCCGGACATTCCCGCCCCCGTTGAGCGCGTGTTGCACAAGGCGATGAGTCCGGCTCCCGAGGACCGGTATTTTTCGGCGCTGGAATTCGCCCGTGCCATGCAACGCGTGCAACTGCAAATGTACGGTCATGCCGAGCGTACGACAATCGAGGGCGAGGCGGATATCCCCACGGACCTCGCCGCGCACGCACACCAGACTACGACGGCGACACCGACGACTGCCGAATCGTCCCGCCGCAGCCTACCATGGACGAAACCGCCTGTCATCGCATTGGCCGCTCTCGCTGCAATCGTCGCGGTTGTGTCAGGATTCGTTTTCTTGATCGCCCCGAATATGGACACGACCTCAGGCGACCTGACCATGCAGATTCTCGGCAGTGGCCTCGACAACAAGACTTCGGAACAACGCAACGGGGACGCCCCTGATTCGGCGGTTGTCTCCGACTCGGTCCCCCAAGTGCGCGGTCTTTCCGGCGCGTACAACGCCGCCGGCACCAAAGCGACGTTCTCGTGGACCGAGCCCGATCCCCAGGATGGCGACGTATATGCGTGGACGATTGTGGGTGGCACGGACGAATCCGCGAGTTCGCAAACCGCGCTGACCTCGTCGACATCCATCGACATCGCCCCGTCCGGTGAAGCACACACTTGTATCCAAGTGAGTCTGATCCGCGCGGACAGACGGATGTCCGACACCCCCGCGATGGCATGCGCCATCAGACCGTAATCGCAAGCACAAGAACACAGCACATTTCACGCCCAAGGAAGAGCCAGAATATGAGCAGCAGCAATTTCACCGAACGTCAACCGTTGCCGCCGCCCAACGAGATGCGGAAGCGTTTCCCTGCCATGACGCGACGGCTGGTACCGCCCGGCAACCGGCGGTGGATTACCCCGGTCGTCATGCTGGTTCTGCTGCTTGGCATCGTCGCCGGTTGCGTCATTGTCAGTTCAGTGACACAGCCGCACGTGCAGCTTGATGACGGCACGGTATGGGTCACTTCGCTCAAGGACCATAAAGCCGCGCGGTTCAACGTGAAGAACAGGGATGCCGACGCCGGTGTCACTTCGACAGCAGCACGTTTCGACATAGCCCAGCACGATGGTGACACCGTGATTGCCGAGGGGACAAAAGCGAGCAATATCGCGGCTTCCACAGTAAGCGTACACGGAAACACCAGCATCACCGCCGATATGGAAACCGTAATCGGCGGGAAGACTGCGGCGATTATCAACACGAAAACGGGGAACGTGTGGGTGGGTTCCGCCTCCGATATCGCCTCGTTGAACCCGACAAGCGGCATTCCGGCTATGAAGCTCGGCTCCTCGGGTGCGATTGCCGTGACCCATGATGGTGTCGTGTACGGGTATCGCCCGTCCGATCATGCGGTGTTGAGCGTTGACGGCCCACAGGGCTCGCCGAGTAAGGTCGCTCGAATCGAGAACGCCACGGGGGTTGAATCGTTCACGGTCATCGGCGGCACGCCGGTCGTCGGCGGCAATGGTAAGGTGTTCTGGCCGAAAGGAAACGCCGACATCGGCTTGCAAGGTAAGGTGACGCTACAGGCCCCGCCCACCGATGGCAAGCAGAGCAGCTGGGTGGCGGCGGCGACCCCGCGCGGCCTCGCCTTGGTCAATCTGCATTCCGGTGCTGTCAACACATTGCCGAAAGCGGGCAAGGGCGACGCGGCACGACCGGTGTCGACCGGCGGATGCGTCTTCGCGGCGTGGGCGCAGCGGGCGGAAAACTACGTCAGTGTATGCGATGCAAACGGCAAGGGAGCGACATACTCATCGCTGGAATCCATCGACCCCACCTCGCAACTCGTCTTCCGCACCAACCATCGTCTGGTGGTGCTCAACGATGTAATCAACGGCAATGTGTGGAACCCGCAGGATTCCGCCAAAGTCATCAAAATCCAGTGGAACAAGGTGGAAACCAAGGAATCCAAGCAGCAGGAGCGCAACAACAGCGCCAACAATCAACGCCGTTTCAGCAAGAGCTGCTCCTCCCGGTCAGGGCACATCAGGGCGCAGGACGATGCGTTCGGCGCGCGTACCGGATCGCAGCAGATTCTCGACGTGTTGCGTAACGATGAGCAGACCGACTGCTCGGTGCTGCACATCGATTCGGTCAGCGCGCCCGACGGCGCGAATATCTCGGTCTTTCCCATTTATGACGGACGGTACCTGCAACTTGATGCCTCGGCCGCAGGGGCGGGTGAAGTGACGTTCAGCTATGAGATTTCTGACGGACGCGGCCAGACCGCCAGCGCGAACGTGTCCCTGAACCTCACCGACGGCGAGGACCGGGCCCCGCAACAAACCGATGTTCCCCCGGAAATCGACGTCGAACAGGGGGCTTCCTACACTGCCAATGCGTTGGAAAGCTTCTCCGACCCCGACGGCGACCCGCTGACCTTGGTTTCGGCGTCACCGCAGAACACCGATCAGGTGACTGTCTCCACACGAGCCGACGGCCAACTCGTGTTCAACGCCGGTTCTATGTCCTCAGGACGCGCGGGCATCGAAGTCACCGTATCGGACGGGAAGCAAACCGGTACGGGAATGATCTATTTCTCGGTGAAACCGGCGAACACGCTCGCCGCCGTGATCGACCCGGTGGCTAGGCAGACCACGCCCGGTACCCGCACCACCATCGCGCTCAAGCAGTATGTGCACGGCACCAGCGCGGAACCCGCCCAACTGACCTCGGTGGAATCCGTGCCCGGCGTATCCGCCACCATGAACGCGGCGGATATGTCGATTGCGTTCAGCGCGTCAAGCCCGGGCACCTACTATGTGCCGTACACCATCACCCAAGGCACCATTGCGGCGACCGGCCTCGTACGGGTGGAGGTGCAGGCCGTGACCGGCGACGCCGCCAAGCCGGTTGCGGCGAACGATGTGGCTCTGCTGGGCGCGGATAACACCGCAATCGTCGAGCCGCTGACCAACGATGTGGACCCGTTGGGCGGCGTCCTGTCAGTGACCAGCGTCGCTGCGGACACGCACAGCGGCATCAAAACCGGTATTGTGGGCAACAAGCGAATCTACATCACCGCCCGCCAAGTGCCGACCGAACCGGTGCAATTGACATACACCGCGGCCAATGCCGCGGGATCTTCGACCGGCATCATCACCCTGCAACCGCCCGCATTGACCAGATCGAACTCCGTACCGAAAGCCGAGAATGTCTCAGCGCAGGTGAGGACCGGCGGCATCGTGTCCGTAAACGTGCTCGACCATGTGACTTACTCGGACGGGATCACAGTGAAACTGCAAGACAATCTGCAGGTCGACAAGGCCACGTTCAAGGGGCTGGTGTTCGTCTCCGGGAACACCGTACGTTATCAGGCCACGGGAGAGCCCGGGTCCTACCCCGTCACATACACGGTCAAAGATAATCTGGGCAACACAGCCTCCGCCACCAACACCATTGATGTGCACCGCAAGGATGCCGCCGACAAGGCTGCTCCAACCCCCTCGGATGTGGAAGCCCAAGTGGCAGCCGGCAGGAAAGTCCAGATTCCAATCGCACTGACCGGTATCGACCCTGACGGCGACGACGTGCAACTGCTCGGATTGGGTAACAAGGCGCCAAAACTCGGTCGCATCACCGAAGTGGGCGCCACATACCTGGTGTATGAGGCGTACGCCGATTCGTCAGTCACCGACACCTTCTCCTACGCCGTGGAGGATTGGACCGGACAGCGGGCGACCGCGCAGATCCGCGTGGGCGTCTTCTCCTCCGGCTCCGATTCCGGCGTGTACGCACGCGATGACGAAATCACCCTGCGCCCGAATACGGCGACGACCGTACCAGTAGCCCAGAACGACATCTGCGGCGACAACACGGATCTCACGGTCGCCGACCATGTCGAATCGCAAGGCATCGACGGCATCACCGTCATCGTCGGTATGCTCGCGTTCACCACGCCGAAACAGGCAGGCGCCTATTACGTGGCGTATACGGTCAAGAACAAGGCCGGCCTGTCCGACACCGCGACCCTGACAGTGAACGTCGACGCGAACGCCCCCATCGACCCTCCGACCGCTTACGATTACCGCGTTCCCGCAGCGGCCACAATCGACAAGAAATCCGTGGACGTGGATGTCTCGCAGTGGATCGCCAATCCTTCGGGAACCGCCGACGAGCTGACCGTAGGCGTCGACCCCTCCGCCGCAGATCATGCTCATGTCAAAGGTGGCAAGGGTTCCACCACCATCACCGTGGAGCTGACCGACGAGGCGCGTGCGGTCCCGTACACCGTGACAAACACGACGTACGGCATCACATCCACCGCGTTCATCCAAGTGCCGGCGTACGGCGTCTTCCCGCCCACCCTGCGTCCGAAAGCCCCCACGTTGAAAGTCAACGCACGTGAAACCATCACCATCAACATCGCCGACTATGTTCGTGTGGGCGCGGGCAAAACAGCCTACGTGGACGGCGCGGATTCGGTGAGCGCCACAAAAGCCGCGGACGACAACCTGTACGTCAACGACCAAACGCTACGGTTCACTGCGCCCAGCGACTATGCCGGCCCAGCTTCCATCACCTTCACGGCAACGGACGGCAAACGCGGCAAGAACGACAACGTGAAAATCGTCAATTCCGCGGTGCTTACCCTGCCGATCACCGTGATCGGACGTGACGTGCCCGCCCCGACCTTCTCCTCTTCCACAATCGATGTGGTTGCCGGCGAAAGCGCTTCGACCATCGACTTGAAAGCGCTGACCCATTCGGCATCCGGATTATACGATGACGAGAAGCAATACACGTATTCCGGTGGAGTGAGCACCAACGGCGTCACTGCCAAGGTGAGTGCGACCGGCAAACTGACCGTGTCCGCGGACAAAACCGCTGCAGCCGGCACCACCGTCAATGTGCCGATTGCCATCGCCTATGCGAAAGGCACAGTCAACGCCGGCTTGACGGTGCGCGTCACCTCATCCACCAGACCGTTGGCGCGTCTGGGTGACAAGGCGATAACCATCAAAGCCGGATCCGTCAGGCAGGTCAATATGCTGTCCGACGCCTTCAACCCGTTCCCGGACATCCCTTTGACCGTAACCGGCTGCGTTTCGGACAAGAACGCGAAATTCACCGTGGATTGTTCGCCCGACGGCGTGGTATCCATCAAGGCGGCCTTAGACATCGGCGCAAGTACGAACAGGGTGATTGTCACCGTGCGCGACGCCACCCAGGCCAAGGACCGCGAAGTGACCGGGACCATCAACGTTTCCGTGACGGACAAGCCCGATGCGCCGCTCCTGTCCGCGGTTTCAGGCAAACCGCAGGATGGCAGAGTCGATTTGAGTTGGACGGCCGGATCGGCCAACGGAAGCCCAATCACCGAATATCGGGTCATCTGGGGTGGCGAGGGTTCCGGCCAGAAATCCTGCGGCGCGGCAACCTCGTGTACGGTGGACGGCCTGAGAAACGGCAGAACCTACACATTCAAGGTGCAGGCGAAGAACGAGGTCGGCTGGTCGAAGGAATCCAACGCCGTGGAAAGCACACCCGACAAACTGCCGGACGCGCCGACAGATGTGACGGCCGAAGCAGGTGAATACACTGTCACGGTCACGTGGAAAGCCACGAACGGCGATTTCTCCGCGATTGACAAGTACCGGGTGACGCTGAGCGGCACGAATGCGCCCGCCCCCGTTGAAACGACCGGCACCAGCGTCACCTTCGCCATCGAAAACAACACGATTGTCGACGGCGCATCCTACAAGGCGACCGTGCAATCGCACAACAACGTGAACTGGAGCCAGCCTTCCAAACAGTCCGGCGATGCGAAGCCCTGGGGCAAGCCGGACGCCCCTGCCGTCACATTGACCAATGATGACACACGCGGAACCGTCACCGTCGAATCGGTAGGCAATACACGCAACGCGGGGTGCAAGTCCATTGAACTGTCCGGAGACGTCACCATGACGATGTCCTGCTCTGGATCGGAATCCTTCGACATCCCGGAGCGTAATCTCAACACAAAGGAATACGTCGTCGAAGCGATCGTCATCGGCAAGAAGGCGACGCGAAGCGACCCCGCCAAGGTGACTTTCACCCCGCGGTACACCGTGGAGAAGCCGGAACGCGTCTCCGTTTCCGGCGACAACGGCATCTGCACGGTCACATGGAAGATGCGGGGGCACGCCGACGGGTACACCGTACACGCAAGCGGGTTCGATCCCTATGAGGCCGGGGCGTCCGAACGGTCGCACGATTTCATGATGGCCCCATGGCAGTCCTGCACTTCGGCCAGCGTGATGCAGCGGTTCAAGGGCGTGACAAGCAAACCGACCGAAGGCAGCGCCTCCCCTGCCTATGTGAACAAGCAGAAAGCGGGCATCCAGGCACCGCAATTGCGCTGGAGCAGCACCGATGCGGACACCATCGACATCACCGGCGGAACCGTGAACATGTACGGGCAGTCAGGCAAAACCATGATCACCTTCACAGCAGAAGGCAAGTCGTACGATGTCCCGTGGGCACCCTCCGATCGCACGCTCAATGTCAACAACATACTCCCGACGGGAGCCGACTATGTCTGGAAGGCGCGCGTGGTCGGCGACGACCCGGCATTGAGCAATGAGACCAGCGGTGAGCACCTGAAAGATGCCAACAGGTACCAGCCGCCCGCGCATCCGGATCCGACACCGGGCCCGAGCGCGAGTCCCATCGCAAACCCCCGCAAGAACCCGAGCACAACTCTCGGCGTGACTCCCAGCACAAGTCGGAATGTCCTATCGAACAGGACGAGCAAGGCACTCACAGGCACGGTTACCGTGAACACGGCGAGACGGGAATCGGCCCCCGTCTCCCCCATGACGCTGTTCCAGCATCGGCAGCAGATCCAAGCCCTAGGACTCAGGGCATGGCGTACGCCGTCGACCAAGGAGCAACGCATCCCGACCATGATCACCCAACAGCAAGGAGCAATCATCCCATGAGCGACGAATCCGACGACGAAACCCAACTGGGCTCCATCGGCCGTACACCGCGCATTCCCGGCCACCCGGAGGTGCCACAGCCGTTCCTTTCGCAAACCGGACAACAACCGGCCCAGCCGGCGATTCCGGCTCCGACGCCGGTTTCTTTCGCGACCACAGCCGAACCTCCAGTCGCGGCACCGGTATCCACTGCGGCAACGGCTCCAAGCCAAGGACTTCCACCGGCGCATCCAGATGACGATATGGAAGGTACGTTGCTGAGCACTCGCGGCACGCTGCCGTTGACGACACCACCGGCCACGATACAAATGACCCCGGCACCATCGCAAGGCCAACCAACGGGAATCGTTCCCACGCCAAATCAGCAATCCCCGCACACTCCGATGACTCCACAGGCACCGCTGACTCCACAGACATCGCACGCCACGCAATCCATGGTCTCTCCTTCCCGACCTGCCCAATCTGTCCGACCCGCTCAACCTGCGCAACCACGACAGGAACGGCACGGTCAACAGGGACAGGCAGCCCAGTCGCACGCCCCATCGTCCCTGCTTCCCGCCCCATCGGCGGACATCGCCGAATTCCACAGCATGTTCTCCAAACTCGTTGACAACGTCTCCCACGTTGTGGTCGGAAAAGAAACACCGATCCGCCAATGCGCCGCCGCCATGGTGGTCGGCGGGCACATCCTGCTCGAAGACAACCCGGGAACCGGAAAAACCCAGCTTGCACGCGGTCTGGCCAACTCCATTGATATGCCGTTCAAGCGCATCCAGTTCACACCGGACCTGCTGCCGTCCGACGTGGTCGGCGTCACCTATTACGACCAGAAAACCGGCGAATTCGAATACCGAGAAGGCCCCATCTTCGCTTCCATCGTACTTGCCGACGAAATCAACCGCGCCTCCCCGAAAACACAGTCGGCACTACTCGAAGTCATGGAGGAGCAGAACGTCACCGCAGACGGCGTCACCCATCCGGTACCCCAGCCGTTCATGGTCATCGCCACCCAGAACCCGATCGAACAGCTCGGCACATATAAACTGCCCGAAGCACAGATGGATCGTTTCCTCATCAAAACGACCGTCGGCTACCCCAGTCATGACGTCAGCGTGGACATTCTCAGGCAAATCAACGTCACTGACCGAGCCGCCACCGTACACCCGGTGCTTTCCGGGGAGGATGTACTGCGCATGCGTGGCATCAGCGAGCATGTGCGGCTCGATGATTCAATCCTTGAATACATCGTGCGGCTGGTCGAAGCCACCCGCCACAACGAGCGCATCCGAGTCGGGTCCTCCATGCGAGGCGCACTGGCACTCACCCGGTGTGCGCGCGTCTGGGCGGCCGCCGACAATCGCGGATACGTGGTGCCCGACGATGTGAAGCATCTCGCGGTTGCGGTCCTCGCCCACCGCATCACCCTGACCGCCGAATCTACATTCGCCGGATCAACCCCTGAACAGCTGATTGGGCAGATTCTAGAAGACGTCCCCGCGCCAACCCTTGGTACCAGCGCGTGAACCATATCGGACCGGTAAACCACCCTCATCGAAAGGTCAAGGAATGCAGCAATCGCACACCATGCGGCGCAGAACAGCCACGGTACGAACCCTGCGACGCATCCGGCACCGGGCCAAACGGCTGCTCACCTCGTATATCTCCGTTCCCGGGTGGACCGTCATCGCCCTGGCCATCATCTCGGCGACGGCGTTCCTTATGCTCGGATGGCACGAACTGCTCGCCATGGCGGTGGCGTTCACAGCCATGATGATATGTGCGGTTGTGCTGTCGCTCGGCAACACCACCTGCAACGCCACCATCGATGTGTCCCGCCGCCGGGTCACTGTATCGGACAAGGTGGCCGTCAACGTATGCGTCGACAATCCCGGCCGTACACCGACCGCTTCGGCGCGAGGCGACCTGCCCATCGGCGACGACCACGAGCGCTTCACCATCCCCATGCTCGCCGCAGGCCAGTCACGCATGACAACCGTGGAATTCACCGCAGTATCGCGGGATATCCTGCCCATCGGCCCCCTGTCCATCCGCAGAGGCGACCCATTCGGCTTAGTGCGCCGTGAGAGGCGACTCACCAAGCAGATCACCGTGTTCATCCATCCGCGCACAGTCGCGCTGAATACGCTCAGCGCAGGCGTCCCCCGCGACCTCGAAGGCCAGCCAAGCAACGAAATCGTGGACGATGACCTGGATTTCCACGGTCTGCGCGAATATGCCCCAGGCGACGACGTGCGCAACATCCACTGGCTCAGCTCTGCGAAAACCGGAACACTGATGATCCGCCAATACGAAGCCACCCGACGCACCGACACCTCGCTGACCATCAGTGTGAATCCCCATGATTATGCGCACTCGCAGGAGTTTGAACTTGCGGTGTCAGTCCACGCATCCATCGGCGTGCAGTGCCTGCAACAGGACCGGCCGGTGACCGCCCACGCCGGCATCAACCACACAACACCCCGCAATCCCACGGAATTCCTGGATGATTGCAGCGGCATCGACCCCGATATCGACGACAACCCCAATCTCGCGCAGGACACGCTTGCGCACGCCCGGGACGCATCGTTCTATTTCTTCACGGTCGGAAGCCTCAAAACCATTGGCATCATCAAACGCATGGCGCTGGCGCTCCCCCACAGCGCGACCTGCGTAGTCCTGCAAACCGCGCCGGGACAGCCATGCGCCATCAAGCACTACCCCGATTTCACCCTGGCAACCATAGGAGACCTCGACGACCTCCCGATCATCATGGGAGCACTGGTATGAACCCCACGAACCCCGTCAATACCATGGACACCGGCGATGTCACCAATGTCACGGACCTGACCGGCGCCGCCGCATCGACTGTCACACACACGGCGACGACGACAGCCACCGGCACATGGATGGACTCTAAGCGCTCGGCAATCTGGATAACGCGACCAGGACAACCCGCCCCCATCGCCGGCACGCGGCACTGCGCAGCACCCTACGCAAGCCTGCTTATCGCCGCGCTGCTCACCCTCGTCGCATCCAGCAATCTGATTGATGCCTATGGATCCGCGCTGTCATGGGCCACGGCAGCGATCCCCGCCACCATCATCGGCTCGCTGGTGGCGCTCGCCGGTCTCTTCCCCGTGCTGCGCCTATGGTGGCAGATGCTGTTCATGGCATTCGCGCAACTGGTGGTCGGCCCCGCCTTGATACTCAACGACACCACCATCGCCCATATCATTCCGACAGTCCGCACCATCAGACAGGGGTGGATGAGTATGCTGGGCTCGTTCAAATACCTGCTTGCGCTCGACCCGCCGGTGGGGACGGCAGACGGCTCGCTCCTAGCCGTCTGGACAATCTGCCTGTGGGCGGCGCTGCTAACCGGCATCTTCGCCGTCACCAAGGACGGACGGTACATCATAATCGCCGTCATCCCTATCTTGGCGAATACGGCGGTCTGCGCGCTGCTCGGCTCCCCGACCGGATTCCACCGCATCGCCGCGGGCACCGTGACAGCCATTACGCTGGTGGCATGGATCAGCTCGCGATGGAATCTGCTGGAGCTGAGCCGGTGGTTGAGCAGCATCGTCATCGTGCTGATTTCGGCGTCGCTCGCGGTCGGTGGATGCGCGGTTGTCGAACAGCACCGCACCATCCTGCGCGACCATTACGAACCGCCGCTGAGCCCCTACCAGTACACGAGCCCGCTCAGCGGCATGCGCTCATACGTCAAGAACCACAAGGATGACGTGCTGCTAACCGTCACCGATCTGCCCGCCGGTTCCACCGTACGCCTTGCCGTCATGGACCGGTTCGACGGCAATGTGTGGAATCTGTCCGACTCGGCCATGGCCTCGGACTCTTCCAACTACCGCCGTGTCGGCACCAGTATCCGCAACACCGCGGAAGGCAAACGTTTTACCGCCAAATTCACAGTGGACAAAGGGCTGACCGACTACTGGCTGCCCATCGCCGGGGCCGCGTCAAGCGTACAATTCGCCAAAACGTCCGACACCGATTCGTTCTACTACAACACCGACACCATGTCCTCCATCTACTCCGCACGCACCTACGCGGGGTTGTCCTACACGGAAACCGGCATCATCCCTCGCATGCCGACCGACAAGGAAATCGCCAAGGCGGCAACCAGCCCGATCAGTCAGCCCAAAGCCGAAGACGTGCCCGACAGCGTGGATAAACTCGCCAACGCCACGGCCGGCGGACAGGCCAGCGGCGGCGAGGCGGCGCAATCCATCGCGAAGCAGCTCAAGGAATCAGGCTGGTTCTCGCATGGGCTGGACGGAGATTACCCCTCCAGTGCCGGCCACGGCAATTACCGTATCGACCAGCTGTTGTCGGGGTCCGCCATGGTCGGCGACAGCGAGCAATACGCCTCCGCGATGGCGTTGATGGCCCGCAACCTTGGCATGCCCAGTCGCATCGTGCTCGGGTTCCTGCCAAAGAACGATGAGGGCGACATCAGCGAAAGCCGCACCGAGAAGCACGGCTCATCCACCGTCACACAATTCACCGGCAACGATGTGACCGCGTGGGTGGAAATCAAACTGGACGGATACGGTTGGGTGCCGTTCTACCCGACACCGAAGGAAACAAAAATCCCGGACGACAACCAGAACCTGACCCCGCCGAATCCGCAGACGCTGGTGCGCCAGCCCGCAGTCCCGCTCACCAACCCCTTGCGTGACGACAATCAAGCCGCCGGCGCATCATCAATCGGCGGCAGCATGGCCGATGAGGCACCGGACAACACGTCTTGGGCACGGCTCCGTACCATTGCCCGAGCGGTCGCCCTGTATGGCAGCCCAATCTGGGTGTTGCTCGCCGTATGTGCACTGCTGCTCGCCATCAAGGCAATCGCGCTGCTATGGGCGCGCAAGCACGGCAGCCCATCGCAACGCGTCGCTGCAGGCTGGCAGGCGGTCACCGCAACCGCCATGCAAAGCGGTCTCAGTGTTCACGGCACCAGAAACGAACAGGCGCAAGCCATCGCCAAGGAAATGGGCCTCACGCTAGACGCGCTGGTCATGTTGGGCAAGGAAGCGGACTATGTCTCCTTCTCCGGCAACACCATCGATCAGCATCAAGTCGACCGGTATTGGAATGACGTCATCGAGGAACGCGCTGCCATGCTCAAATCGCTGCCGGCGTTACGCAGATGGCGCGCCAAGCTCTCGCTGCGAGGGATGTTCCACAAGCCATGTTGCACAGGGATGACTTGGAAAACGCCCGGAAGAGGCCGGGAACCATCAGTCCGACGCCCAGCCCGGCGACGCGTTCCACCAAACCCACGCCCAGCACAATGATGAGCCCCGCCAAACCCGACGGCATGTCCCACCCAACACAGTGCCAAACCCGACGCTCAACTCGGCAACAAGCCCTACGACAGAGCCCAGCTGCATCGAAAACAACCTCAGCAGTAAGCTCCCCGACGGTACTGGTCCGCGTACGGCGCCTGGTCGGCAGGCACCCCCAGCTTGTAAGCGGCGCGCAACGGCCAATACGGGTCACGCAACGCGGCACGGCCGATTTCCACAACATCCGCCTTGCCTTTGCGCACAATCTTTTCCGCCTGCTTAGGCTTGGTGATCAGCCCGACCGCGCTCACCGGAATCTCGGCCTCCTTGCGGATCGCCGCGGCGAACGGCACCTGCCAGCCATCCTTGACCGGCACATTCACATGCGGGATGATGCTGCCGGTCGACACGTCGATCAAATCCACACCATGCTCCTTGAGCACACGGGACAGCTCCACAGTCTGGACCAAATTCCAACCGCCGGCGGCCCAATCGGTCGCGGAAACACGCACCACAAGCGGCATGTAGTCGGGAATCACCTGGCGGACGGCATCCACGACTTCGACCACCAAGCGCATCCGGTTCTCCAACGAACCGCCGTACTCGTCCTCACGCGCATTGGTCAGCGGATCAAGGAATTCCGAAAGCAGGTAGCCGTGGGCTGCGTGGATTTCCACCATATCGAAGCCGGCAGCCACAGCACGCGCCGCAGCATCGCGGAACTGTGCGACGATCCCGTGGATCTCATCAACGCTCAGCTCGCGCGGAGCATCCAGCTTCGCATACGGGATCGGGCTCGGGGCGACGGTCCGCCAGCCGCCCTTGTCCTGCGGCACATTCTCATGGATATATCCCAGCGAGAAACTGCCGGTATTACCTTTCCTGCCGGCATGGTTGAGCTGCACGCCGATGCGAGCTCCGGTCGCTTTCGCACCTTCGACAATCCAACGCCACGCTTGGATCTGGTCGTCGTTCCACAGGCCGACATCGCATGGGGAAATACGGCCTTCCGGGCTCACCGCAGTGGATTCGACGATGACCATGCCAAACCCGCCGATGGCGCGGGAAACATAATGCTGATAGTGGAACGGCGTCGGCTTGCCGTCCTGCGCGTACACCGAATAGGTGTCCATCGGGGGCAGCCAGATGCGGTTGCGCATCGTCAAGCCGCGCAGCTGGAACGGCTCGAACAGCTTGCTATCGACGCGGGACTGTTCCTTGTCGCTCTGTCCCTTGTCTCCCTTCCCCTTGATGTCCTTCACTTTCGTGGTCTTATCGTCTTTCGCCATATCGACTCCTTTCAGCGGGCCGCGATGAACCGTCGACGACTCTTCGATGCCGTTCGATGCCGTTCGACAACTGGCCCATGCGCGAATCGCCCGCGTTGGTCTCTCGTGTGCCTCCATCTGTATTGTATGATGTCCGGTTGCAAATCGCCGACAGATTCGGTGAACAACGGAAGAACAAGCGTCCGCCGAGCATCTGCCAAACGTCCGTGCACCGACTTCGGCGCCGATCCGCGACGAGGCGACGGTCCGTGCCGATTCGCAACGAAATACGACAGGAGGCGACCCGCAACCGCGAATCGCCTCCTGTGTGGCCGTCGTGCCGATGCCCCAGCCGAATCACCTCATATATTGCTCGGCGGGTGTGCCGTAATCGTTGTCAATCGGCGCGTTGATCGCGGCAAGATACGTGTCCACGAATTCCTTCCACGCCGGAGACGCGATGTACATGCCGTACCAAGTGCCGTGGCTGACCCCGTTAATGGTTTTGCCGGAGAAGCTCTCCTGTACCTCGGCGTTGCCGACGGCGACGAATGCCGCCACCTGGTTGGGCACGAACCCGGCCGTCAACATGTACGTCTGCTCGTTGGTACCGGTTTTCGCGAAGGTCTTGCGGTTGTTGTCAAGTTGTGCCGCTTTCGCCTCGCCCTTCAGCACGCCCTGATTCAAAGCGTATGCCGTGGTCTGGGCGATTTCCGGTGCGATGGCCTGATGGCAGTTCGCGCTTGGCACCTTGACGCTCTTGCCGTTCTGCTTGATGACCTTCTTGATGGCGATTGGCGTGCATTCCACACCGTTCGCCGCGATGGTCGCATAGACATTCGCCATGGTCAGCGGGGACGCCTGAACGGAACCGATGATCATAGGCGGGTTGAACGAGTTGGCCGAGTAGACGTCCTCCTGACCCAGGATCGCGTTGTGGTAGCCGACGGTTTTCGCCGCATCCGCGATCGCGCACAGGCCAATCTGCTGTGTCATGGACGCTTGCGTGGTGTTATGCGATTTGATCAGGCCCTGCAACGGGGTTTCCTGGCTGACGGTGCCGCCTTCGGAGTTGTGCAGCGACCATGTGCCGTGTCCGGAGAACTTCGAGCAGTTGAAGGAACTGTTCGCGTAACTCGTGTAGGTTCTCAAGGATTCGTTGATGGAATGCCCTTGCAACATCCAAGCAATCATGTTGATCGGCTTCCACGTGGAACCGACGTTGAAACCAATGCCTCCCCCGTCTTTCTGGTCGACCGCATAGTTGATGGACGTTCGTGTCGAATCGGTTTTCGCCGCATCCGTCGCATCATAGGTTCGGTTGATGCCGAAGCCGAGCACCTCGCCCGTCCCCGGTTTTATCGCAGCTATCGTCACTTCGAAGCCTGTGGGGTCATCGACCGGAATGGTGTCCCTCGCGGCTTTCATCGCAGCGTTGTTCGCGTTGACGTCCATCGTGGTGTAGATTTCCAAGCCGCCCTCGTTCAGCAACTTCTGCCGGGCTTGCGCGGTTTTGCCGAATTCCTTGGAATTGAGGATCTGGTTGGTCACATAGCTGCAGAAGAACGCGGCATCGCCGGCCACCTGACACCCTTGTTGCACGGACTGAATGTTCAGCGTATCTTTCAGCGGGGTGGCTTTGGCTTTGTCGTGCTGGGTTTTCGTGATGAACTTCTCTTGAAGCATCAGGTCCAGCACAATATTTCGCTGTTCTTCAGCGGTTTTCTGATTGGACTCGATCGACGGATCGTATTTCTCCGGGTTCTTGGTGATTGCCGCGATGGTGGCCGCCTGAACGACGGAAAGGTTCGCCGCGGTCGTGTTGAAGTAGCGTTTCGCCGCCGCTTCCACGCCGTACAGGCTGCCGGAGCCGAATTGGGCGATATTCAAATACCCTTGCAGAATCTCGTATTTGGAGTATTTCTTCTCCATCTGCACGGCGATGAGCATCTCTCGCAACTTGCGCGCGACGGTGTCCTCTGAGGCATGGTATTCGGCAATCGGGTCATCGTCCTCGCGGGCCTTGACCATGAGCACGTTCTTGACATACTGCTGGGTCAGGGACGAGCCGCCCTGGGTGTCACCCTTGGCCACGTAGGTCTGCACGAACGCACGCAGCACGCCCTGGACGTCGACGCCGGCGTGTTCGAAGAATCGGCGATCCTCACGCGCGACCACGGCACGCTGCATGTATACGGAAATGTTCTTGATCGGTACGACCTCGCGGTTCTGCGCATAGAATGAGGCGATCACCGTCTTGCCGTCGGACGCGTACAGCGTGGATTTCTGCGGCAGGCTGGTCACATCGAAATCAATGCCCTCAACAGTCAGGGATGGTGCAAGCGCTTTCGCCGCGTTGTTCACCCCGAACACGGCGGGCATCGCCATCAGGCTCACGACGACGCCTCCGGCGATACAGAGGGTCAGATACGCGAGCAGCAAAGCGAGCGCACGTCGAGCGGTCAGGGAGTTCTTCTTGGGCATGTGCCCCATTCTATGGTGTCGCCTGTACCATTACCGCGTTGCCGCTCGCACAACGGCACGGTATTTGCACATTCCGCCGGAAATGCGGAAAAGACTGAAAACAAGCCGAAAATCGGCCTGTCGGAGAGCGGATGCATTGTGGAAACCACCACCCGACGGCCTCAATCCGAATGAGTGAATCCCGTGCCGGCTCAGCGCTTGGAACGGCGAATCAACGCTCCCGGTTGGTAGATGACGATGCTTCTGCCGTCACGCGCGATCCACCCGCGGTTCGCGAATTCAGTCAACGCCTTGTTCACCGTCTCGCGGGACGAGCCGACCAGCTGCGCCAGCTCCTCCTGGGTCAGATCGTGCGGAATCTTGACGCCGGCTTCTTCCGGTACACCGAAGCGGGACGCCAGATTGATCAGGGTTTTCGCCAATCGGGCGGGCACATCCATGAATACCAGGTCGCTGATGCGTTCATTGTTTGCGCGCATACGGCGTGCGAGCACCTGCAACATGTCGACGGCGACACGCGGATATTGGTCGAGCCACGCGAACAGCGCGTCATGCTCAAGCCAGACAACCTGAGTCGGGCTAGAAATGGCGATCGCCGATGCCGTACGAGGCCCGCCTTCCGGGTCGAACACCGGAATCTCACCCAATACTTCACCGGGAGCATGAATGCTCAGAAGTTGCACGCGGCCGTCGCTGGAACGCCGGGTGAGCTTCACGCGCCCCCGCTCCAGCAGATACATGCGGTGATCGGTGCCCCCTTCCGCGAAAATCACGCCGCCCTTGCCGAACTGCGCACGTTGCAGGTACGGCAGAAGCCGCGCCGCCTGCTGCTCGGATACCTGTTTGAACAGCGCGGTGCGCAACAGGATATTGTCAGGCTCGGGCATCGCATTGGGCTTGGGCATGACCATGGGCTCCTCCTTGCCGCTTCGCTTCGCGTCGATGCGACACATACGGCACCCATTGTATCCCGCTTCCCGACGAAATCAGTGCTGTTTCCAGGTTGACGCATGGGTCGCATGGGTCGCATGGGTCAATGTCGCCTGCGATTGACACCGCCGGCAGCCGGCCGGGGCTTCTTCGGCAGACATCGGTACGGTACAGCGCAATACCACACGCAGCTTTGCCGCTATCTGCGGTATCTGTAGTACTTCACACAAGCTATCTCGCGTATTTGTGTGCGCCGACGGCTGATACCCGGAGTATGCCGTTGGAATTGCGCGAGTCATACTTGCGGTATCGGCTGCATACGCACACAGATAGTGAAGATATGATCGTGGAGGTACTACAGATAGACAAGATGCACGCTTGGCGGTGCCACAGATCAGTACCGCAGATATGCAACTGCCGGTATCAGACACCGGTTCGGGTCGCCGATTGCACGGTCCCCGCTGGGTCAAGCTTTGCATCGCATCGGCCACGCACCTCATACGTGCGCACTCACGTGCACGGCGTGGCACGGGCCGCGTCACCTAGACCGCGTCATGCGAACGATGTTACGCGTGACGCCACCCGGACAGCGTCACCCGGACAGCGTCACACGAACGGCAACGCGAAAGGCATCACCGCTGGCTGCTGACGACGCGCCGCTTCAATCAGCCGATCGACGATTTCACGCCGGCTCAACCCGGTTTGCGAGCGCAGCGGGTCCACGCGTTTGACGGCGGATTTCACGGCCTTGTCCGACATCTTCTCCTGCGAAACCCGCAGTACGCGGGACATGGCGACCGCATCGATGTCGTAGGCCATGGTCACGTGATGCAGCACGGCCCCTGGCCCTTTCCCGATCGGCGGGAACCGTCGCTGGGCGGCCCCTGCGATCTTCCCCGCGCTTGACGAGATGTCGTTGATTGAGCTGAACGAGGCCTCGATGCCCAAATCACGCAGGGCATCAATCAGCCATTGGTCGCACAGCCGATAGGATTCCTCGATGTCCATACCGGCGACGAAATCACGCGGGGCATACAAGGAGTAGGTGATGGTGTTGCCCGGTTCGATGAACATGGCTCCCCCGCCCGTGCAACGACGGACGACGGTGAACCCGGACTGCTGCGCCTGGTCAAGGTTCACTTCGTCTTCAAGCGACTGGAATCTGCCGATGACGACTGCGGGCGCGGCCCACTCCCAAAAGCGCAAGGTAGGCGGCATCTTACCGGCGGCGACACGCTCAGCAAGGCGGATATCGATGTCCATTTGCTCCTGGGGCATGCGCGGGGTGTCGTGGATGACTTCCGGTTTCAGCGCCTGCCAGCGTGCTCGACGGCGTCGTTCCGTCTTCCGCTCAGCTTGTTCAAAGGGGCGATGTGCTTGGCTGGATGTCGTCGCCGCGTGGCCGCGTGACGATGCGGTATCGTGTATCACTGTGGAGTGCAGTACCGCACCGCCGTTGCCGACCGCCCGATGGAATGCGATGAGGAACGCGTCGGCATCGGCACCAATCAACTGGACATGCGGATGGGCGGCAAATACTGCGTTGAGATCGTCACCATGACGCAACGCATCCGCGAGCGCGCCCAACACGACCTGTTGCTCGGATTCCTCGCCTTCCATGAAGAAATCGCCGTCAATGCTGCATGAGGTGATGAAGCCAGCGGGGTCACACGCCACCGTGACCCCGACAAGCTTGCCGCCTGGAGTTTTATATTCACCGCGCATAGGGCAGATCCTCAGTCCCGAAGCTCGTACCCCTTGCCGTCCTTATGCCATTCACTGCCTGTAGACGACGTCAGGATGAGAATGCCCTCAATCAACCCCCAGATACCTGCGATAACAGGACCAATGAGCACAATCCAGCCGATGAGTGTCAACAACAGCTGAGCCACCGCCTTGCCGGTGTTGCCGAGGTAGAAATTATGCACCCCGAGAGAGCCGAAGAGGATGCCCAGCAGACCGGCTGCGATTTTTGATTTCTGGCCGACGTATCCGTACCCGCCATAGTTCGCTGGCGGATAGGGATAGCCTTGCGCAGCTTGATACGGCTGCTCGTACGACTGCTGATACTGCTGGCCGTAGGGCTGCTGCTGGTACTGGTAGCCCTCGCCCATCGCCACTCCGGCAGCCGGATAAGCTGCCGACGCTGCAGGCTGCTCGTACTGCTGCTGCGGAGATGCGTACTGGTATCCCTCTTGATATTGGGTGGTTTGGGTGTTGCCTTGACCATAGGTGTATTCCTGCGATGCCGGCTGGGAATACTGTGCGTACCCGGGCTGATCCGACTGGGACTGACCGTACTGATTGTACTGACCGTACTGATCAGGCGCGGGCTGCGGTTGCGCGGATGACTGCTGATTGTACTGCTGCGGCTGGGACTGGTCATACTGCGGCTGGGCGGACTGCTGCCCGTACTCCTGACCGTATTGGGGTTGCGGAGTTTCCGATTGCGATTCCGGAGCAGCCTGCGCGGACTGCTCGTACTCTGACTGCTGCGATGCGGCCGGCGCGTACTGGGACTGCTGCGGCGCTTCCTGACTTGTGATGCCGGGATCCTGGCTGCTCTGGTTATTTTCTTCCATACCGCCAGTATCGCATAACCCATGCCTTTGCCGATGCCGAAGCCACCGCTCATGGACATCCAGCGTCTGCAATGCGAAAACCCACCGAAACCACACCCCCGTGGACGTTCGATCACAAGCAGGACCGCCAAACCCGGTGCACGTCACCTCACGCATGCCCCGACATATGCAACCCCGCCAGAACCGCTCCCTTTCCCTGACTGCAAGAACCATCTCACCCACCCACGCATGCCCCGACATACACAAGCCGCAAAATCCAGCGATGCCTCCCAACCACCAACGCTGTTTCAACAGGCCACGCATGCCCGGGCATACGCAACCCGCCAGAACCACGCCGAATCCGCAGCCAACGGCGGCAACCGACCCCGCACGCATGCCCGGGCATACGCAACCTGACACATCAAGTACGATCCGCCACCCCCGCGTCGTCAAGCACGCGCCTACGCATACCCAGCCATACACAACCCGTAAAACCCCGCAATGTCCCAGCCCGCAACCGCGTGCCATCGCGTGCAAACCCCACACTCATCCACCCAACTCACCGAATCTTCACAGTGGATATGGGGGTGATTACGATACAGAAAATAAACCGCCCTGCATCCCCGTGCTGTTGTTGACTTCTTCCGTTGCACAGGATTGCAGGGCGGCGCTCACACGCTTGTGGCGTGAGAGGTATCAGATGCGCGCCAAGATGTCGCGTCCCACTTCTTCGGTGGTGCGCTTGGTCGACCCGAGTTCGGCGATATCCGCTTCGACCGCACGGTCGATTTTCGCGGCGGCTTCGTCGAATCCGAGATGGCGCAGGAGCATCGCGCTCGACAGCACGGCGGCCGTCGGGTTGGCGATCCCCTTGCCTGCGATATCCGGTGCCGACCCATGGATCGGTTCGAACATCGAGGGGTATTCGTTGGAAGCATTGATGTTGCCGGAGGCGGAGTATCCGACGCCGCCGACCACGGCACCCGCCTCATCGGTGAGAATATCGCCGAAGAGGTTGTCGGTGAGAATCACGTCGAAGCGCGAGGGGTTCGACACGAGGAAAATCGTGGTCGCGTCGATATGCAGGTAGTCGTGCGTGACCTGCGGGAATTCCTCGCCGACCTTGTCGACGATCCGCTGCCACATGTCGCCCGCGTTGACGAGCACGTTCTTCTTGTGCACAAGGGTGACGTGCTTGCGCCGCTTCATCGCCAGCTCGAAGGCGTAGCGCACGACGCGCTCGACGCCGTACGCGGTGTTGATCGACACCTCGGTGGCGACCTCCGCCGGCGTGTCGCGGCG